>Ga0066863_10001286_pt1 | contig 12531 bp, 9 predicted proteins | sample ETN02SmetaG_2_FD_65495 | JGI IMG/M metagenome (GOLD analysis project Ga0066863, IMG submission 65495) | Marine microbial and viral communities from oxygen minimum zone, Eastern Pacific Ocean - ETNP2014F10-02SV253 | ecosystem: Environmental > Aquatic > Marine > Oceanic ...
ACGATTAGCATCTTTGCATCTACCAAATAATTTTGAAAAGTGATGATTTCTTTTAGATTTCCTGTGTGTTTTCGTACCTCTCGTATGTATTCCTTCTGAATATTTTTATATTTTTCTTTTCCCTTTTCAGATTTTGCTTTATCAATCTGTTTTTGGATAGATAATTCAACCCATTTCTCATATCCTTTTGCATGGGCCCCAGGATTACTAATCTTTTCTCCAGCACGAACCTTACTGTTATTATATGTCTTCAATGATGCACCAACTAAAGCACCTGTCATACTATCCTGTAGGGCAAGAAATCTTTTAAGTTTCGGTGCATTAATTTTATGAAATGTCTTACCAACTTCAGATAGTACCGCTGTAACCTTTTCTGTTTCAGTTGCAGTAAATGTTGATTTACCAGAAGTGTCCTTGTAAGTAGCATCATCCATCCATACACTAGATGGGGTTTTAAGAGAAGAGATATTTGCACCAAACGATGCCTTCATGTCCTGTAGAGCATCACCTGTATATGTGGTGTGCCAGACGATACCTATTTTTGCCTTTTTTATGATAGAACCAAACTTGCTGTCCACAGGAACAGCATATACAATGGTATTAGGCTGAAAGGTGTAATAAGAAACTCCATCAATTTTTTCTGAGGATACGTCATCCGTAAACATGAGATCACCTTGAAGAACTCCCTTGATACCCAACTTTGAAAACTCTGCAAGTGCCACTTTAAACTTAGAATTGAGAGCTCCAGATAAGTCATCATCAATCTCCTTGGATGTTTTATATAATTTTGGGTTAACATTAAATACAGATTTCTTTGCAACGAAGAATTTATCATCTTCTGGATCAATACCAGCAAAAATTGCAGGAGCTCCGTCCCACTTAACTGTCATATTGACAGAAGACCGACTTGCACCAGCAAGCATATCTCTCAATGACCGTAGAAAGTTAAGAGCAGCCCGACCACCATCTACACCATAATTGAGAATTTCATCTTCCAGATGTTCGAGGTGAAGGTTCTTACCACCCTTGCCTTCTATAAGCATTTCGTTAAAGCTTATCATTTCTCCAACTCTTTCAAGTATAGTATAATTTTCTTAACCAACTTTTTAAGCACAGGATGGTTCTTGTCCATCCCAAAAGCAACTAAATATGCAAACATATCAGGCGATTTATCAGGAGGTATTTTAACAAAATTTTTCAGTGCTGTCAAGGCATTTTTTCTTGAGCCATAATTTTTCAACAAATCCATTGCAATATTGTGACCATATGCTTCTATCTCATCACTCCTACCCAAATATTCTTGAGTTTGAGCGGTTTTAGCATCATTCTCACTAGAGACTCGAAAGGGTCTGGGTTCTTCATATCCCCTATTTGATGCTTGAGACTTATGTAACATTTCATGGACAATAACTCTTGCCATGTCTGTAGATAGTGAATCAAACCCTTCATTGTCTAAAGTAACTCCACCCTTATCTTTTGAACTAAAGAGTAATTGAACTTCTATAGCCGGGTCGCCATCTAAATCTGCTTCTTGGTCATAGTATGCATTAGATGACATTTCACCAGATTTTAATGTTGGTACTAATTCAAAAGTAACCTTTGCACCAAATTTCTTCAAAGATTTCTGTACCGTCTTGGCCATATTACTAGGTGTAAGTTTTTTTCCTACGATACTGGAACGAGCAGAGCTCATCTGTCTTATTATGGTTGCCGTTGGAACAGGTTTGGTAATTCCTTCTGTTAGTTCTCTGAAACTTATCATAACAACTTAACTTCAGTGTTTACTTTTACTGTAACATCCAATTCAAAAGCATTTAAAGCATATTTTGCTCCATTTTTAATAATCTCTACAGCATCATCCCGTAACTTTGTAACAAATTCTACAAGCCAATTCCACACCTTTTTCATTTTTTCTTTAAACCAATTCCAAACCTTTCCAACTAAATCTTTAAATTTACCTTCATCTATAACACCTTCGGTTAAAAGATTTTGATTATGTTCTATTTGTTCTTCTACTTCTTTCACAATATCACCTTGTTTATCTAATACTACTTTAACTCCCATTCTTAATGTTTGATAAAATGAATAGCCTAACTTTTGATCTTTACCATCAACTTTCTTTGAATATGAATTACTTTTCAAGTCTGGTCTAACATTCATTTTTTGAGCAGTTGTAGAAATAAATGAATCATCTATTTTCAAGAATTTCATTCTATCCATTCTATAATCCCATATGAGCATATGTGTTGCTTCACCTTCAGTATCTCCAGCAGATTCACTTGGAAACGCCTTTCCCCCAAATTTTTCCCAACCTGTCATTGATTCCCTTGCAAAAGCATTAGCAATTTTTTCGTCTTCAAAGGCAGACATAAATGTAGCGGTTATATCTTTCTTCATTTTTTCTTGGTTATCTACAATCTTTTTTGCTTCTTCATTTCCAGTAGTTTTTGCCTCTGCGGGCGACATTTTCTTCAATAATCCAGAATTAACCTCAGCACCGATAGTCCTAGTAGAAGTAACAAATTTATTTACTTCGGTTATAAGATTTTCTTCCAATTCTTTATCGCCACCAGATATTGCCAAAGCAGCCAAAACAGTTGCCTTTGTTTCTTTTTTCTCTCCTGACATTAATTGTGCTGTTGGACCCTTTACAGATGTTTTCTTGTTATTTACTAAAATATCAGCTTTTGATGTATCTTTAGATTTTTTTGCAGTTTCTTCCCATGGCCGAGAAACTTTCAGTTTCTTCTGACCAGCACCAGCATTTGACGTACCCTTCAAAGTTTTTTTACAAACTTTAGCAAATTGATATAATATTTCTAATTTTTCGACCTTAGTTTTTCCGTGAGTCGCAAAATTAGGTTTTCCACCAGAATCAGCAGCTGTAAGAAACAGTTCAACAGTTTTATCTTTGAGTATATCTTTTTTGAAGATTTTTTCAGATTTTCCAGACATATTATGACAAGCTGCAATCACTCCTTCAAAATAGGTAGATGCACCTACTCCTTCAGTCAAGAAGTTCTGAATCTTATCTACGGGGGGAGTATAGGATTCGTTTCGGGGTTTAACTTGCCGAACGTATTGTTGTAAATTTAGGGACATCAATTTCTCCATCTATATTATCTATATTAACAAAAGTAGAAGTGGAGCTGGGGCGGGGTGTGGTGTGAGTCAGACGATCCCTCGCAGTTCTTGAGTCTCACACGGATAGAACTACTAGCCCCACTTCTACCTCTATTTATATAATAAAGAGATGGAAGAAGTCAAGAGATATAATTTAGAAGGGTCATTAGGGTGTATTTAGCATGGCCATTTTTAGGCGGTCTTGCAGCATGTTTATGTGTCCAAAAAGGAGGAAACATAACAAGCGTACCTTTTGTTGGATACACTTTCTCACCAAACAAAGGAAACTCTGTTTCTCCTGCATCGAAATCATCATTCAAATATATCAACATAATCAAAAATCTCTTGGCGCTTTCTATATTTGAAACATCAACATGCATATGAAACTGCTCATCTGTATCACACAAATATCTTTTCATTCTAAGCTCTTCCCAACCAAAATGCTCTGGCCATTGTGATTTATGCAGTTGAACATCTTCTCTGTATTGATCTAAAATGTTTACAAAGCTGCCCAATACCACAGAATTTAAATCACTAAACACATCAAATTGCATAGGATGTATTCTTACACAAGTACAATGGCCGGGGGGGCAAACGGGAAAACCATGATCTCCTATGGGGCCTACACAAACGCTAGTATCAAAAACTTTTTGTTTTTCTTCTACTAATGTTTTTTCATATATCCGAATATATTCATCACAAATATCATCTTTCAAAAAATTAGGATAAGCTCTAGTATACCAACTGAAATCGTGTTGTGACATATTACAAATTTCCTTTAAATCTAACTCCACGGCCATCAGCCAAATCAGACCTTATAGCACGGCCTTCATCTGAAACTTTATTGTTTGCTTTAGGCGGCTTGACAAAATGAAGATATGTTGTAAGACAATATTTTGCTCCAGATATCGAAGGGGGTTTGGGTGGTATCTCTTTCTGTAAAAAATTCCAAAATGGAGGAGCTATAAACAAACTCCCTTTTTTTGGTTTAACTTTAGTATTGAATAAAGGAAAATACTTTTCTCCTTCATTAAAATCATCATTCAAATATATCGTTAAGGATAAAAATCTTTTTGCTTCTTCCAAAGAACCTACTTCTGTATGAAGCTCAGAATCCAAGCTTTTGTTAGAATTTACACGAAATTTTTTTATTTTTATTTGTTCCCAACCATACAGGCTTGGCAAATGACTTGGCGGCTGATCTTCTCCAATATCACATTTATATCTGTATATTGCTTCTCTAAATAAATCTATAGTATGAAAATTTAAATCTTGAAAATCCTCTCCACACACTAAAACAGGATCGTCATATTGTTCCAACACATCGATCTTTTTAAGATTTTCTTCAAATTTAGTGATATAGTTTTTACAATCATCAGAAGAAAGAAAATCATCATAAATTCTACAAAAATAGTTAATGTCAACCATATTTAAATTCCTTCATAGCACATTCTTCTAATTTTTCCATAACTTCTTCAGTAAAATATTTTTCTGGATTGTTATTTATCGTTTTGCCGAACGTTTTACTGCCATCAGGCAATTCTATTCGTGTGCTAACAGATTTGAAAATGTCATATTTAAGAGCTAAATCAAGCAACCCGTAATAACGGTCAAGGCCTTTGTCATATGTAAGTCGAACATCAACCATTTTATTTTCAACTGTCAAACGGCTCTTATGGTTCTTGCAATGAATGATATTTCCAATTACCTCTTTGCCATCTTTCTCTTTTTTCCTTGATAGATAGACAATAGAAGAAGCTGCATATTTCAGGCCAGAGCCACCACCCATTTCCTTAGTAGGGAACATCGAACCAACAACATCATAAGTATGGTTCGTTACGACCATCGGCACTTTTGCTCTTCCTAGTTTAAGAGTAAGAACTCTGAAACAAGCTTTCAAAACCTGAGCCCGTGTCATATCTCTAGTTTCTTTGCCTTCTGCTGTATCCTCTACTTCTTTTGTAGTAGACAACATACCAAGAGAATCTAGACATAGAAATAAAGGTTTTCTATCCTCTTCATTTTGTATCAGATAACTATCCAAAACTTTCAAAGTTTGTGTTCTGAATTCCTGTACAGTAGTAACAGGCATAACTACCATTCTCATAGAATCGATGCCACGACCTTCCACCATTTGTTTGGTGATAGCACTTTCTGATTCAAAATAAATAACACCAGCCTCAGGGTTTTCATCTAGAAAATTCTTGACAATTCCCATAAGAAAATATGTTTTGCCTGTAGCACTTTCTCCTGCTAATGCAGTAATCTTATTACCAGGCAAGCCACCTACTAAAGAGCCGCTAAGCAAACCGTTAAAAATATAAGAACCAGTATCAATAAAAGTATCCACATCACCAGCTTCCACGCCATCCTTAACAACAGAAGCGTACTCGTTACCAGTTTCTTTAATAATATCTTTAAGAAAATCATTGATCATAATTTCTCCTTATGCCGCTTCTTCCAAGAACTCTTCCAAGTCTCCATTGTTATCATCTTCGGAAACATCAAAAGTGTAATTGTTGTCGTCACCACGCTGGTAGAGCTTCCCAGAGCGTTCATTAACAAAGAAAGGAACCTCAAGGTTGTGGACGGAACCGAGGGCAGGCAACGCACCATAAATCTTGATCCGACTAAAGGTCGCACCGTTATCAGAAGCGCCAGCAACAACATTCAAGATGTTCTTGAAACAAGAGATGAACTTCTGGACACGGTTAGTGTATACACTACGAAGATTGAAACCCTTCAAAGTTCCAGTGTGAATCACGATACGAACTTCAGCATCAGGAAATTCTGCAGCCTTATCACAAGCACGGGTAAAAGCCTTGGAATACAGTTCAAAGGAAGTGTGAATATACTTCACCTTGTCAGTATCAACCAAATTGGTACGAGTCAGAAAAGAGCTGATCCGATACTTCGCAAGCTTGTTATCACTCCAAGAAACAACAATATCTTCGGGATTGAAGTTGTTGTAAATCTCGTAGATCAAAAACTGGCGAGTTGCAGGCTGAAACACACCTTCACCACAAACGTAATCAACACGCTTTTCGATCTCATCCATCGTAGGAGCAACACCAGCTTCTCCACCAGTGTCAAGATAACGCTCAACCATACGAGTGACAACTACCTTCACATCAGCAGTAGAAAGAGGTGCAGCAGGATCGTGGATAGCATTGAACCGCAAACCACAAGAATCAATCGCATCCTGTACCTGTTCATCAGTGTATCCAGGCTTACGCTTGTAGATAGCAACAATCCACTTCTTCATTTCAAAAGGCGTATGAGCAAGAATCTCACCACGAGTATCACCAGTGATCGTTACACACCCATCAGGATTGTCGTTCCAACGGAACCAAGAGATAGGTGGATACTTGAGCTTCCAACCGTTACGTTCAATGTTCTGCTTGATTTCAAGATACTTTGCACGATTAGTCTTACCACCGGCACGATTCTTCTGAACACCAGTGCGAGCAAGAGCAGGCATAAGATCAAACTTCTCAAACACAATCGCATCAGGCAACTTGTCACCAAAAAGCTCAGGATAAAAAGTCTTCCAGTGACTTTCATAAATCTCCTCAGTGATCTTCAAATGTGCTTCGGTAAATTCATCAGTTTGCAAAAGGTCGATGACCACCTCATCAGTAGATTTGATAACCATTTTTTAACTCCTTATAAGTAAGTTATCTTCAACAAGTTTTGCCGGTGATGTTCCGACTCTGCTTGTTGTTTTAGTGAACCATTTCACTATATCTATTTATAACATGTGATATAAAGATTGTCAATGCACTTAATAACTTTTTTTTGGTTTTTCTCTATATTCTCTGAAATATAATTTTGCAGATGGTTGAACAAGTAACATAAGGTCTTGTGTTTTTCTATGTGGCCTATTTTTCCAACCATACCAATTTGATTTCTTACCCTTATCGTATGGTGGATCAAAATCAAATGCATCATATTGTTCAGCAGTTATATCAATAATTTTATCACCATCCTGTAACCACCAATGTTGTTCTGCTGGGCCTTGACACTTTCCACTCATAACTTTTAGATTTGCATCTTTGAAAAAATAATACAAAGCTTGATTAGCATGGTAACAATGGCCAAACATAGGATTGCCAAGATTTCTATCTCTATATCTAGGTGGGCAAAATTTAAGATACAGTTTACTTCTAATCTGGTCACACACCGTTTCTAGATCATCTGGATAGTTATACTGTTTATATTTTAAAATCCAAGCAGACCACGGCTCATAGTGTTTAGGTGCAAGTTTGATATATTTTTTGTGTTCAACGTATGATGTCGATGTCATCTGCACAGTTCCAAGTTTCTAGTTCAGTCCTCAAACGGCCGTCAGCCTTGAGAGACGCAAACCTCTTAGAGGCTTTGTTTCTCCACCAATCACATACGCCATCAAACGAGTAACGCTCGTAGTTCTCTTTCTTGCGTAGTTCTTCAGTTTCAAAATTAAGATATTCTTTTACATTTTCAAACCCAAAGTCTGACATATACTGTCGCTTCTTTTCTGTCAACCCCTTTGCATTGTTACATGCTTCAACAAACTTAGAATATTCTGGTGTATCTTTAAGAGATGCCTTGATGATAGAAATCATCTTAGTCTGGCTCTTTAGTTTTCTGCTTGATGCGTTAGGGTCTACCAATGGCCCACCATTACGTTCCTTGAACCAATCATTTAAATCGTGATAGTTGGCATCGTTGATTAGTGGCGCAAAGTCTGATACGGTATTTCCTTTATAACGCAAGAACGGTTTCATGCCATCATACTGTGAACAGCTCTTAGTTGAACCATAAAGACTAGTGGTTTCGAACATACAGAATGGCCCACCGTATTTTTTATCCAGTGTATCTTTCGTTAGATGTGAACAACAAATGGCAGCCAGTAGTTTACCACCAAGATAATTGAAACCAAACGGCTGCGTTGGTACTATGATAAATCCCATTATAGCAGAGTCATTGAATCGTTTCATCACTTTGGCGTCTAATGTGTCCAGAGGTTTACCAAGAAAATCGTTTCTAGGCTTAGAGTTGATGGTAGGTGAGCCCAGACGAATAAATCCAGCAATCTTGCCTGTATTCTTTTCATAAACCACCCACTTGATTGCTTTACCAGGCACGGACACCTCAACAGCATGAGAGGTTACAATCTCCAGATAATTTACAAATATCTCTGTGGTTACTTCATGGCACTCAAACTCCATGTCATTCGGATGCATAGAGAAATCATCGAACATATCATCTTGCGGGCCCATGCCAGGCAATGCTGTGGGGTAGTTCGACATTCTTTCAAGTTTTACCTTGCGTAGATAGTCATCAATTCTGCCAAAGTTTGCAAAGTAATCGATGAATACATTAGCCGCATGAAGAGCATCATCTCTATTTAATATCATATATCACCTATGGAGCGGAGAGAAGGAATCGCACCCTCATTTCCAGTTTGGTAAACTGGCGTAATGCTGTTATACCATCTCCGCATTACAGGAAGTCCAACAAATTGCCTTGGGTTCCGTAACTATTATCTATCGACCAATTTATCTTTTCAGTTATAAACTTCAGCGGTTCCACAAAACTCTTTTCAAATTGTACATCATAGTCTATATTTTTAACAATGTCAAGTTCCTTTGGAACTTCTGTCATAAAGGAAAATGCAGTTGAGACATAGATGTTGGGTTGTTTCATATGCAGAAACTTAATCTTGTCTCCCTCTTGAATATTTGGATATTTGTTTTGCAATTTGTTTTTCTTAATTAAGTAATTATATAATAAGGCTCCCTTGACATGAATTGGAGTTCCCTTCTTAAATAGAGAAGCATCATCCGTATACCTACGCACGCCATTACAACTTCTAGGATAAGCAATCAATTCTGGGTCAAGTTTCATAAACTCTTCTCTAAATTCCTGTATAAAGGTATTTAGCATTATCTCATCACCGTTCATAATGATCGGCAAAGCTTCTTTAATCTTCTCTCGACAAGCAGCTGGTGTTGAACTTTTGACAGCTTCAACTCCCATGATTTTGAGTTTAGGCTCTTTGTATCGTACCCCCTCGCTGTCCCACACATTTAAAATGTATCGTTTCTTAGCAGTCCAGATACCTTTATCTGCAATCACTTCTCTCGACATAACCATCTTCTGTTCATATGCATTCATATTCTGAGCAAGAGTTTTATAACTTTTATCAATAAATGGTTCCAGCTTCTCTTTTGCAATCTTATCCAAGAAGGAGACAATTCTACTAGTTTCAGTTCCATCCTTAAACACTTTGTTGATAAGAGCATCAAACGTGATGTAAACTGAGTCCGTGTCGCTCGCAACAACGTAGTCAATTTTGTCGGTTTCCAAAATTTTGTTAAGATATATGTTAAGAGCCTTTTCAATCCATCGTATAGCCAACTGACCAGACGTTGTAATTGCAGTAGCGACCAACAAATCGAAATACCTAAACCAATTATTCCCAATTGCACCATACGCCGAGTTAAGAGATATCTTCTTCGCCATCTGGATATTGTTGTATCTTGAGATATCCTTGAGTAAAGCCCTGTCCTTCGTATTTTCATATTGCTGTTGAGCCGCCAACATAAGTCTTTTATATTCGACACGATCATTGTACATTTTCTCCATTATTTCTGGCAGAAATCCCTTTACATCTCTCCGAAAGAAAGCTCCATTAGGGGTCATACAATACTCTGTATCATTACTAACCGCACCATCTAAAATTTTAGTTACAAGGCCTTCTTGGATATCTGCTCCCTTATTCACAAGAGTCTCTGGTGAAATATTATATTGCATGATTAAATGTGGGTACAGGGAATTTAAATCAAAAGACATTACCCAGTTATGCATCCCTACTATTGGGTCTTTTACATAAGCTCCTTCAAACTGTGATGTTTTTTTATGATCTGATTTTTGTGGTATAACAATCCCTTTTGCCCGCAGATGGTTGTAAATCAGAACATCCCAATAACGCACCGTACCAAGGACATCTGTATAGTTTACCTTAGCATCATATGCCATGGTCAGACACAGCTCAATCAAACGCATTTTATCCTCGAGCATATCAACTAGCTCAACATCCTGTATATTATATTCGATAAATGATTGGTAGTCTTTTGTATACCACTCACTGAATGTATCAAATGGATTACCATCCTTTTGCTCACCCAATTCTACTTTTGCAATATGATCTAAACGATATGACTCCTGAGCACTATAAGTAAATTTACGATATAAGTCAAAATAATCCAGATGAGCAACTCCCTGTATGTTATACACTTGTTGTTGCCGGCCCATCTGATATACTTCTCTGTCGAACACTTTGCCCCAAGGCGACAGTTTTTTCAAACAATCTTCACCAAAAATTTTCTTGATACGGTTGCAAAGATAGGGAATATCAAAGAATTCTGTGTTCCATCCTGTAACGATATCAGGCAAGCATCGAGCCCACTCATCTGTAAACTTTGTCAGCAGATCATTTTCATTTTTACAAAGGCGATAATCAACATCCTCACGATAGTTCTGAAACTCATGTAAGCCCCAAACAAGAATCTGTTTATTCTGGTGATTCTTCATAGTGATCGATAATAATTCTTCTTCAGCCAGTTTAGCAGAAGGAAAACCATTTTCACACCGAACTTCGATATCTAGAGTTACAATAAGAAGATTCTCTTTGTCCCATTTCACACGATTAGGATATGTGTCAGAAATATAGGTATAAGCATACTGTGTGTTTCCATATACTATATTTTGGGCTTTCCTACTTTCATACCATTTTTTAGCATCATTGATAGAGTCTAACTTATGAGGCAAAACAGATTTGCCATCAAGAGTAGTATACCCTGTTTTTTCTTTAGTGGTGACTAAATCGAAAAGTGTGGGTTGATATTGGACCCTTCTTTTTGTACGCTGGCCTTTTTCATCAACCTCTCGTACTAAAAGACTGTTACCAAATTGTAATACGTTTGTATAAAAAGTCATAGTTGTAGTTATATCATCTTTGAGGTTATTTGTCAAGGACATATTTGGTTGTAACGATATATTTTCTTTGGGGATTAACCATGACATTCAACATTCGCATGGTCTTTCTATTAAGCAAAACGTCTGTATTAAAATCATCTCTATTATCTAAGCCGAAAGTAATTTCACCATAAGAGGAACCAGCAAATTCAAACTCTAAATCAACCAAATATCTTTTATCTTCTCCACCACCTGTTATAGAAACATAGTCTCCTACTAACTTAGTGGTTATAGTTTTCCCACCATGATTGAACGTAATTTTCTTACCACTAATCTCTATGTCTTCTGCATGAAGAACAGGATATCTAGCATTACCTGTGTCAAATTTTGCAGTTAAATCTCCGAAAGGTTTTACCGTTACAATTTCTTCCCAGCCGCATTGAGTAGGCACAGAATATCTATTATCTGGGTTAGCATAAAAATCAATAACTTCTTTAACTATATTTTTACCAGTAGCCTTTTCGATTCCCTCTGAGCCTGGTGAATGATTTACTTCAAGAATATATGGAGGGTCTTTCTTTGGATTTTTTGAAGGAATGAAATCTACAGCTGTCCAAGAGCCATCAATTGCCTTTGCAGCCAATAGACATTGTTCCACCTCTAACTCTGTTAACTTATATTCTTCGACTTTTGCTCCTTGCGAAACATTAGACCTAAAATCACCTTCTACAACATCTCGTTTCATAGAAGCAATAACCTTACCACCTAAAACTATAACTCGTATATCGCCATCAGTTTTAATATATTCTTGGATTAGTAAATCTACATCATCGTTTTGATTGTATAATAATTGAACCAAAGATTCAATTTGTCGTTCTGACTCAATAAACAAAACGCCAATTCCCTTAGAACCTTCCAGAGTTTTCATGATAATAGGAAATTTACTGTCCAATGATTCTAAGGCTTGTTCCCATGTATCAGCATTAGGAATAAGAACTGTTTTAGGTTGGTTCAATCCATAATCTTGTAGCTTAACATATGTCCTATATTTGTCAGAGGATACTTCAACTGTCTCTCTGCTGTTGACCATACAAACACCAATTTTTTCTAATTGAGTAAGTAAGTCCAGATAACTCTTTTTTAGTCGAACAGAGCCTCGCACAATCGCAACGGTATCGTTACCAATTTCAAAACCCTTTTTATCATCAGCATTGAAGATTTTATAACCAGTATCATATATGATACTTGCACCTTCAACCTTCACAACATAAACATCGTGACCAAGTTTCTCTGCTTCATCCGTTACCCTTTGGGCAGTATGAAACATTTTATTATTATCTGGTTCAGCAGAAATCACAAGAATACGATATTTTTCTTCTTTTTCTTCTGTTATGAAGGACTTGAACTTTTCCACATCAGTCCTCTTTCTTCTTCCCAATATTG
>Ga0066863_10001306_pt1 | contig 12421 bp, 5 predicted proteins | sample ETN02SmetaG_2_FD_65495 | JGI IMG/M metagenome (GOLD analysis project Ga0066863, IMG submission 65495) | Marine microbial and viral communities from oxygen minimum zone, Eastern Pacific Ocean - ETNP2014F10-02SV253 | ecosystem: Environmental > Aquatic > Marine > Oceanic ...
AATACCATCTCATTTATCATCGCTTTTAAATAAAATAGTTTTGTATTGTTTTTTGGTTTTAGTTTTGAAGAACCAAAACTATAATTATTAATAAATTGGTCAACAGTGATATGTTCTTCTCCGATAGTGGCAAGGATTAAAGAATCGTGATCTTTGTGAAACAGTTTATAAAAAATAAATGACAGAAAGATAAATAATATTATTATTAATTGAAAATTGCTAAATCTTAACACAATTCTAAAATATATTTATATTATATCAACTATTTTAGGTTTACAAAATAATTGCTTACAATAAATTCCCCATTGATAAAAAGAGTAATTATATAAGAACCTGAACTAAATTTGGTCGCATCAATTCGATGAACTAATAAAGGTTTATCCTTAATTAATTTGCTTTCATTATAAACCAATTCACCTAAGAGGTTATAGATATTCAAATCTATATATTTACTTTTCTCTTTCCATCCACTCCAATAGTCTAACCTATAACTAATATTTAGGGAATTATTGGTTGGATTAGGGTAAACATTCATATCATAATCATTAATGGGTGTGTATGGTAAAGAACTTACGCTTAAGCTATTGTTAGATGTTTCATTGATTATTGTATCTGGTATACTATAATAAAATGGATAAAAATTTGCCCAGGAATCATGGAAATAATTTGCACCTGACTCTGATACTGTAAGTAGATCACCATACTGATTAAAGCTTAAATCTTCTGCGCCTGATGGGATATTAAATACGGTATCAATTACTGGCTCCTCTCCAATAGATAATCCACTAGTGAGGCATCTGTAAATTTTCCCGTAATTATTTCCGCCATTGCTTTGACTAATATATAAATATTTTTTCTCTCCAAGATATCTCCATGCAACACCCTGTGATCGGCGAGGTAACATATAAACGATAGGATTTTGCCCAGACAAAACAATACCAGAATCATCGATAGGATAGCCGAGCAAATATGGATTACTTTCAACTGAAGTTCTGTACTCACCTACCCAAAGAGTATCATTAAAATATGTAACAAATGATGATTGACAATCCACAGAATATATATTTTCTTGATTAGAATAAAGGTCAATATATTTTTCACTGCCATTTTCATAAGGTGGAATCTCATAAGCTTCTATCTTATAAATTGATGAGACATAAATCTTATTATTCTTGAATGCAATCCCACCATTATGCGCAGTACTCAAGTAGCCATTCAACCTAAAACATCTTCTTATTTTATAATTATTTAATGGATTCAATTCAACAACTATCGATTTTTTTTGTCCCGTTAAACCACTCAATGTTTTGTGGTAAAGTGATATATAGACCATACCAGATGACGTAGAATCAAATTGATCGTCTTCAAATGAATTAGTTACACCTTGTGGGATGAAATCATCATTCTGATATGGTACAAATACAGCACTATTTATTTCATTTGGATTAAAAGATACTCTTTGATCAACATTGTCATTACTAGATCCAACTTCATAATCATGATATTTCGGGATGCCAAAATATGAACTCCCATCAAAAGGAATAAATGCACTATTATACTGACTCTCATAAAAATAATTTTTGATATTTAACGCATATATCTCACCCCTGAAACCTTGATGTCCCAATATATTGTTATAACCAATAGTCACAGTTGAATTGTAATTTGAATAACCATTAGGTGAAGTTGAAATAATATTATCTGCCATTAACACACCATTAATATATATTCCCATATTAATTGAATCTGATAATACTTTTGAAAACCAATTTAAATGATACCATTCTAAATTTTCGAATGGATAATCTATTTCAATTTGATAATCAGTATCATTAATTCTATGATTTATTATAAGACCAGCTTCAAAAAATCTTAACCCAATGTTATTTTGATCATTTGAACCCCAGCTAAATATTTGCCCTGAATTTTCAAATGGCTTAATCCATATTTCCCCTGATAATGTATGAGGTCCAAAATACGATTGAATGACTGCTTCAGAGCTACTAACATATGATGAATTATTTGGAAAATATGCTGTTTTTCGACTTGAATATTCCCAGCTTTCCTCATTCCCTCTAGCGACTTCTTCTATTTCATCAACTCTAGTCGAAATATCAACATTGTGAGTATAATCATTTTGAAGTGGACTACCATTATCATAATCTGCATTAAATCTAAAGATTACGGATTGTTGCGCAACTGCAACATTATATAAAAGAATGAAAACAAGAATGGATACCCTAGAAGCAATAAACTCCACATTTTCATTCTTTGAATTAGATATTTTTAAAAAGACCATCCTATGGAAAAACGATGTACCATATGCAATATCCCCCAATTGGAATAAGAATAGTCTAAATCAATTGGAAGAATAAATTTCTCATTTGATTTTATTCCAATACCAAAAGTCTCCCTAGATATACTTTTTGAATTAAATAATGAATGGAAACCAGTTCTCAATGAAAACAAATCAAAAATAGTATATTCGATTCCTATATTAATACTTTCAGAATCGTTCGCCGGATGTAAGAGATCCATTAAAAATAAAATTTTACTTTGTGATGAAATAGCTTTTGAATAAGAAAGTCCAGATCGAATTATTAGCGGTAGAGGAAATGATTCTGTTGATAGTAAAACATTTAATTTATCATTTGAATAATTTAATTGATCTGCATCGAATGCTCGAGTTAAATCACGCCCATTTAATTTCATTTCAGAACCAAAGTTTGAAATACTACTTCCTAGAACTAGACCCTCATACTTTGTTTTATAATAAATTCCAATATCTAAGGCATAGCCATCTGCTATTTCATGCCAAATTTCTTGTCTTATATATTTACCAGTAAATCCAAAAGAAAACCTATTGCCTAGTCTTCCTGAATAGGCAGAACCAAGAACAAAATCTGATGCACCATAATATTCACCAGTACCTTCTGGTTGTGTAATTGTTCTAACTTTTTGATTATCAACATAGTTTAAATAGGTCAGATATATTCCTATTGCATTATTAATATTCAATGGTATAACTAAACTAACATTTTCAAAATCTGTGTCAGCTAACCAATCTGCATGATTAAAAGAGATTTGCAGTCCTTCTACCCAAGAAAGTCCAGCTGGATTCCAAAAGATAGTTGCTGGGTCATCAGAGACAGCCGTGTAGGCATTACCCAATGCTGTAGCTCTGGCACCAACACCTATTTCTAAAAATGCTGCCGCTGAAGACCCTCTATTATATATTTCATTTGTAAAATTTAAATTAGAAAAATCATCTTCGCCTGATTGAGCAAAAAGACAGCAAAACAAATAAAAAGTAAAAAGTATCTTTCTTAAATAATTTAACAAAATCATAGGATCACTTAATTAATGAAAATTTTCCTATTTTCGTACCAATATCAGGTGCATCAACATGATATATGTAAACACCATATGATACAGTTAAACCATCCTCAGTAACCAAGTCCCATGATTCGGCGCCATTTTGTTGAGCTATGCTTTGTCGATTGATTGTTTTAATATGTTTTCCGCTCATTGTAAATATATTTATAATACAGACACTTGGAAGATTAACAAAATCAATCCTCCTTTCTCCTCGGCCGGAAGAATAATACAGGGGTTTTTCCCAAGATGCAGTAACAACATAAGGGTCTGGTACTACATAAATATTATCCATATTTGATTTTGCGATTTCATTACTCAAAAATGTACTGTTAGATTTGAACTCATACGTATCCGACGATCCAAAGGGCTTAGCTATAATTAATTTAAAAATATCTCCTGGACTAGGATCTCCTGTCAACAATGAATCCATAGTAATTTTCCAACATGATTTGTAGCTAAAACCTTGCACATCAAAAAGAATAATAATTTCATCTCCACCATTGAGCACGCTGTCTATATTAACCCGTTCATTTAAAGAAAATTTAAATTTTTCATTTACAGTTGTATTCCATACTTGAAAATTGACTGGTGCTCTAAGAAAAGCTAACGGGTTATAAGAAGTATCTGCACCAAACTCTAAAACTCTAATTTCAAAATCCTCTGGTATTGCGTTCGCTCTCGGAGCATCATCAAGTTCGACAAGCGCATCGACACTTTCCAGACCATTTCCCCATTCCCAACCATAGTACTTAGGGACAGGGAAAGAATCATTTACTAAGTCAAAGTGAAGACCCTCAATTGACCTCACTTTCAAATAATCCTCATCATAACTATCAGATTCATATACAATAGTATTATCTGTTATATTTTCAATACTTATACTTTTTGTCAATTTAGATACCGTAGTATCAGTAAATGTTATATGATATATCTTATCCTCTTTTAATTCATCAGGATTTAATACACTAATATTGACACTGCCGGTTGCCAACCCACTATGCTCTACATTTCCTATTTGTCCTGGCACATATTCTGCACTTGGTGCATTTGGAACAATCGTTGCGCAGTTTCTACCCATTGCAACTACTTCACCAACGAGATTAGTCTGGATATTTTTTTCACACTCACTGGGAGACATTATAGAAAGTTGGTCTTTTATGGTTAAACCTCGACTAAAAAAATCTGTGTCATATCCTTTGTCATAGGAGCATACTGCATAATAATACGTCCTACCATTCTCAACATTTTCATCAATGAAATAATATTGTAATCCTGTGTCATTTCCCATGTTGAAATGAGCACCTGTTTCTCCAATTGGAATTGGATGTGGTCCAAACAAACCATTCTTTAAATCAAACTGAGCAATCGGCTCCCAAAAAATAGGGTTTCCATACGTGTCTGTAATAGTTTTTACTGTATTAAATGATGGGTCAGTGGCCCTGTAAATTAGATATCCTTCAAAATCTTTCCCATAAATAGGGTCAATTGACATTTCTGCATTATTATCCCACTTAAGCACAACACGCTTATCTTGTGATACTGCTGTTACTATTGGAGTTCTTGGTGGTTTTGCAAAGCTATAATCAGCATCATAAATTTTTTGCATGGTCCTTTTATTCCGAATAATATCATCAAAATCATTTCCAAATAAACAAGTTATTGCAAATTTTCTTTTTGCATTTAAAGGCATTGAAAAATACCCAGACCCATATGTAAACGCTAAGTTACTCGGTAATGCCCCAGCAAAAACACTAGGGACCATCTGATTCCAAGTATTTTCATCATCACTACTATTACCAGCAGGCCTTAATAAAAAGCTAGTTAATCCAATCTGATCAGATTCATCGTTATCTGTTTTACCAAAATTTGGTTCACCATGATCTGGTAGACCATTAGCCTCAGTACCATCAGCGTCAGGCCCAGTATACCCTTCTTGATTTGGACTAATTCCATCTGAACCAGTATCATCCCAAACTTCCTCCCCTTCATCCCAGATATTATTTGAATTTTTGTCATCGAATGTTCTCCAATCACCATCTTCATCACCTTCCCAATGTAATTTGGGCTCTCCAAAATCACCAATGGGCCCAAATATTTGCTCACCTCGATCATTATCTTGACTCTCATCGATTAATCCGTCATGGTCATCATCGTATCCATTTAACGGGTTTCCAGGGCTTTCAAGAAATGCATAACCAAAATATCCTACTCCAGGCCTCCCCTGATTATCAATCCCATCTAAATCCCAACAATAAGTAATGTCTTCATCAGTATCAAACTCCGCATCATCATCCACTGAGTCTCCTTGCCCACCGACTGCTGGATCAACATACATTCCAAAAACAACGTCCTCAAGTATTTTATCACTTACGTTTTTTATATCGTACCTTACAATAAGAATATCTTCAGCCTGTACCTGCACCCATTGATATCCTCTTACACCAACCTGCAAACCAAGTCCTCTTCTTCCTAATGGAAACCCTGTTGAATCAATTGAATTATTTATAAAGGGGTAATAGCCAAATTCATCATTATACCTATCATCCATAACATAATAACTCTCTTGGTCAGCTCTAGTATAAGCACCAAATTCACCATTCCACAGTCCATCTCTTGATCCAACTAAACCAGGATAATCATGCGGCCAAGAATTTGGCCAAGTCTCAGGTTTATGACTCATAGCCGGATACTCATCAGGATTATCTGATCCTGTATTAAAATACCCAGGCAACGGCTCCCAGCCATATGTATGAGTTTCATCTGGTGAAATATCAAACGAACCAGCATTTGTATAATTTTCGGATATGATATGTATAATGTTACCGCTTGTATCAGTAACCTCTGCACCAGCCATCATGATAAACTCATAGCCATACCAAGTACCAGACCCTTTAGGCCATTCCATTTTTGGTGGTTCGTACCTACTCCCAAGATTACCAAAATTAGAGAATCTTGTATAGACAAGATTACCATCATGAATACCGGTTCTTCTATAAATGGCATTAGATCCATCTTGCGCTGTCAAAACACTTATGAATAAAATCAATAGATTAATAAACTGTATTTTCCACATAATTAAAAACTTGTTTTAATACCTATTATAATTTTTCGAGGCTCTGAAAAATAATTGGGTCTTAAATTAATCTCACTAAGTGTAAGGTTCGGATTCTGCAATAATAATTCTCTTTCAGTTTCTGTCCGGTATGGTTCATCCGCATTCCCAGTGCTACTATAAACAGCTTTTTGATTTAATCGATCAAATAAATTAAATACTTTTATGAATACCCTAAACTTATATGATCTAATATTTATAGTTTTAAATGTATTCAGATCAACAGTGTACACCGTAGGTTTATTATCACTATTCTCAAACTGCGTAGTTAATTGACTCCCTGGATTTGTAGGCGTATAAGGCTGTCCAGTTGACATCCGACCAATTAGGCTAACACTAAAATCTTTTGAATTACCGAAGGTAATATCTCCATTTAGCGTGTGTCGCTGGTCCCAGTCTAGTGGAACAACCTGCTTCTCACTCTCTTTAGGTGGTGTAGTTTGAAAATCAACAAAAATGGCATTGGGATCAGAAGCATTTCCTTTGGCAATCTGATAAGTATAATCAATACCCCAAGAAAAATTATTATTGTTTCTACTATCTAAGGAGGCAGCTATACCCCTAACATTTCCATAATCACGGTTAATATATCTAGCGTAAACCTTTTCATCAGAAGTATTAATTATTTCTTGGCTGAGCAAATCTCTTATTGTCTTATTGTAAATGGCTACATCTAGAGATATTGACTCATTGATTTGTTGCTGCAGACCTAACTCAAAGGTAATTGTCTTCTCTGGCTTAAGGTTTGCATTACCCATAACCGTTTGAAGACCACCTAATTCAACTTCAAACTCAGAATTATTAAACACAAACTCGAAACGTGGTATCTGGAAAAAATGACCATATGAAACATGCACAACTCCCCATTCAGAATAGTTATAAGCCATTCCAAACCTTGGACTAATTTGCATTACTGTTGTAGATGGTTCATAATCAGTATCTAGTCTTATTCCATCATTCGGCTTAGTTGTAGCCCTCGGATTGACAGGAATCAATGATTTTGCATCCCAGTAATCATATCTTAACCCTGCATTTACTATTAGCTCATCAGATTCTAATTTATTTTGGATAAACAATGATGCTTCTACTGGTGACTTTTCGTATCTATTATTACCGCTAGTATTTTGCTCAGGTAAAGATAATTCTGGTAGAGAAGTTACTGGACCATTGGTGATAGTCTTCATTGACAAATAATCCAATTTGTGTACTTTATAATCAAATCCAATTTTCATTTGATTATATTGATTTACTTGTCCAGTAATATCAATCTTAATATTTGTTGAGCCATTCTCAATTTCATTTCGGGAGTTACTCGTCCCACCAAAAGAAAACCCATTTGATGCAAAAGGAGCACCTTGATAACGGATGCTCATTTCATCTTCATATAAATATCTTTTTGATTTATTAGAGTAACTAGAAAAACTTAATGTATAAAATAGTTTATTAGACAACATGTGATTGAAACTAATTATTTGACTTATATCTGTAGAATAGCTGGTTGGTGCACCATGGGGTGTATACCTTCTATAATTACTATATGTTTTATTATTATTATCATTATATATAAGTGAATATGACATTTTTAGTTTTTTTGATGGATATATCGTTATTTTTGAGAAGTAGGAATTAAGTTTCTTGTTATTTAATGATACAAAAGCTCCATCTCCAGTCTTAAGTGAATCCGGGATTTTTATTCCCGCTAATCGTTCTTGATCAGTCATATTAAGCTGAGCTGTTTGGATATATTGCTGAATAGGAACAGTATCATCAATATCAAATCTATTTTGGCCAAATAGCCAACCATTAGAATTATAAAGTCTTGCAGAAACTAAAAATGATCCATTATTAAATATCCCTAGTGGACCATGAAACTCAAAATTATTATCTGTTTCATTTGCACCAACATCCTCAATATTATAGAAGATGCTTTTATTACCGCTTAAATGATCTCCGATACTTAAGGAATAACTTCCTCCAAAACTCTGTGGACCATCTTTGGTAACAATATTAACTACGCCTGATTGTGCTTTACCATATTCGGCATTAAAGGCTCCACTTATAACCTGTAGTTCTTGTATCCAATTATTTTGTATTCCAACGGAACTCCCACCGCTAAACTGATTAGACACCATGACGCCATCAATTAAATATGCTATTTCGCCATGCCTCCCCCCTCTAAGATGAAAGTTTCCATCAGCGTCTTTTACTACTCCAGCTTGCAATTCAATGATGTCTTCGACTTCCTGAACAGGCATTAGATCAATTTCATCAGCAGAGGTAAATGAAGCTGAGCTTGTTCTATCTTTCTCAATTAAGGGTCTTTGGGCAATTACCGTGACCTCGCCGCCTTTAATAACTTCTGTATCCATGAAAATATCCCTAGTAGTAGAACGATCAATCGATACCTGAATATTCTGTATGTTTATGGTAGAGTAGCCAATATAGCTGGCTCGGAGAGTGTACGCTCCTGGAGGAATATTAATTATAAAATAATGACCATTAACATCTGTGACTGTACCTAGAGATGAGTTTTCTAAAAAAACATTTGCGCCAATTATCGGGTTATTAGTTTTTCTGTCTAGGACTCTACCTTTAATCTTCCCCGTTGTACCAGCAACAATAATACTGAAAAATATCAGAAAAAAAATGGGGTATATATAATTAATCTTCACTCTATAATATTCTAGTTTGTGTGTCAATGATTTTCTATTCTGAGCGAAGTTACTACAATCTAACACAGAATGATGAATGAGATTTTTATGCTAAAAGGGGTGGTGATATTAAAAAATCATCCGCCCCTTTCTAGCAATATAAGTGAGACTTTATTTGACTATAAGCATTTTTTTAGTTGAAGTAAACCCTTCTGCTTCCAATTTATAAAAATATATACCTGTCGGAACAGAAAGTCCATTGAAATCTCTACCATTCCATTGGATACGATACAAACCTGGAGAAGTCTGTTTATTTAACAGCGTATTTATTTTTTGTCCCAATACATTATATATCTCTAATCGAACATCAGAATTAACTGGGATACTAAAATCAATGTTAGTCTCAGGATTAAATGGGTTTGGATAATTTTGTTTCAGACTAAAAGCCATAGGCAGAGATGATAAATCATCATCTAGACCAAGTAGATTAAATGAACCATCGATAGCGGTACCCGGTGAAAAGTGAGCATCATTTACTCTTAAATGCTGCCTAAAGGGGTCTACAATTGTCGTGTCCCCATCAGGATTTCTAGTCACTGAATTATTATTGCTAAGAGTATCACTAATCTCAACTCTCATTTCGAAGTTGATATTTGCAGTAGCATCGGTTTTAGGAGGGCCTCGATGATACTTGGAACCATAAGCAACATAGGTATCATATTCTCCACCTGGTGCTTGCAACACAATGTACTCTCCACCATTTGCTAGACCATTACCAACAGTATCGGCTGCAAGTACTGATGATTGAAGAATGTCAGCATTATATCCAGCAACGTTTGCATTATCAGTATGATTAACCGCTCCGAAAAGAACAACAATCTGCCCTGGTTCAATCTTGTAATTTTCGGGAAAGGTGTAGTTCACTCGTTCATCATCTCCAAGCATCCACCCAGTCATATCGACTGTATCAGAACTCATATTAACAAGCTCAACAAATTCATCATGCACTGAATTTCGGATACCATCAGAATTTGCATCGCCAAGAATTGGGTCACTATCTGGATCTGCATTTACTTCATTAAAAATGATTGTATGAGGTTTCTGAAAGGCAGGCACAAAGTAAACTGTTAGATTTACCGTGCCACTAATCAATAACGTTATGGGATTGACAAATGTCTCGATACCATTCATTTCCCAATGATCAAAAACGTACATAGAATCGGCATCAGCAGTAATACTTACCGTTGAACCAATACTAAATAATGTTGTTGAGTCCGGAGAAATAGTATATGTACCTGATCCTCCTTGTACAGATACCATTACTGGAAACGCGAGAGTAGGATTTCCGATATTAGTAGCATTCGGTGAAAATGCCATATCTGTTGAATCTCCAGTCACCCAAATATGTTCCTTAAATACTGACTCTGGATCTGCATCATACTCTCTAGTAACAGAATTATTGTTACTAGCAGGAGCATCAGTGGAATCCTTAAACTCAAAGACAATATCTAATACAGCATCACTTGTTGGCGGACCAGCACCATACTTAGATCCATATGCAAAGTACATATCATGGTTACCTCCAGCAGACTGTATTACCAAATAATCACCACCATTTGCGAGACCATTACCAATGCTGTCTCCTGTGGCAAACACCCTTGTTGTGAGCGAATCAGCGGTCCAACCTGGAACATTAACTAGACTGTCGCCTCCGCCTCCAAAAATAGTTACAAACTCGTATGGATTAATAGTATATCCATCAGGGAACTGCCAATCAATTCTCTCATCATCTCCAACTTTCCAACCCGTCATGTCAATTGGCCCGTCAGATATATTTAAAATTTCAACAAACTCATCATGCTGCGCATGCCTGATAGAATCACCATTCGCATCACCCTCAACAACTGTAGTAGTAGTTTCATCATCAGTATCTGGGTCAATTAAGGCCTCATTAATCATTAACTTTCTATCGTAGACAACATCAACCCAACTAGGATCTGCTAAGCCTAGAGTATCAGGGTCGCCCAAGACACAATCAAATCCATTTCCTGTTGCATCTGCAGTTTGGTCGCCAGTACCTTCGTCAAAGTGATACAATGCCAAGGTATAAGCATCAGACTCATGAGGAGCTGTGTGAGGCATAAAATCTTCGGTGTATCTAGCCACCGCAGAGATTCTCACTTCATCAATCTGCCCTCTAAAGGTCTCGTACCTACTGTACAATAAATTCTGAGAGCCAGATCCGATCACGATTGCTTGCGGACCACCCTCAACAGCGGGAGATGTTTCTCCTTCAGGGATTCCATCAGGCTGTATGTCTGACTGAAGTTCACCATTAACAAATATCCTCATACTATCATTGACATTCCAAGTATATGCAACATGAGTCCATCTTGGCTGAAAAATTTCTTGATCTGTATAAATGGAAGTAGTATTTGTACCATCTTGGATAAAACCCTGAATCGCTCCCTGGTCTCTTTTCCAACAAATACCCATATCTCCTGGCTGATTGCCAGATATATTTTTACTAAATAGCCACGTATAATCTGGGGAATGGGTATCATATTTTATGATAGAATCAGGTCTAAACCACATCTCTACTGTCCCTTCGTTCAATGTAGCTGGCCACATCAGACCGCCTGTATCTGCTATTATAAAATCATGCTCAATGTAATTAAAATGCAATGCCTTATCCCATTGTGCATTAGACACTGATAAAAAACTCATTAAAAATACTGAGAATAAAATCAGATTTCTTTTCTTACCGTTTGATTTCATAGCATGTCTCCTTATTTAGTGATTGTGCAATAAAATAATGTAATGTTCGCTCGAACAATATTTTATTATGCTAATTTTCGAATGAACATAACTGAAAGTCAAGTAATTAATTTTCCATTTTGTATTTATTTAAAGTCTATGTACATTTTTTAGTGATATTATAAATCTATTTTTTCATAATAATTCAATATAATTATTTAAGCTTCTTGAATTTCTTAGTGTAAAATTTAGAAAAATGTAAAAACATATGGCTTTAAAAAAAAGACAGGAAGATATTCTAGAAATTATCAATCAGGAAAAAATGATTAAGGTTGATGATTTATCTATTAGATATAAGGTTACTGAACAATCAATAAGAAGAGATCTGAAAGAGATTTGTTCACGAGGACTGGCCATACGGACCCATGGTGGCGCTAGAATTGTTAATTCCATAACCAACTTAGAATATGAAAAGAGAAGAAGTGTATCATCAGACTCAAAAGAAAGAATCGGAAAACTTGCA
>Ga0066863_10001316_pt1 | contig 12372 bp, 9 predicted proteins | sample ETN02SmetaG_2_FD_65495 | JGI IMG/M metagenome (GOLD analysis project Ga0066863, IMG submission 65495) | Marine microbial and viral communities from oxygen minimum zone, Eastern Pacific Ocean - ETNP2014F10-02SV253 | ecosystem: Environmental > Aquatic > Marine > Oceanic ...
ACTACAACTCTCCTTTTGCTGAGGTAAGATCTAATATTCTTGAAGGTGGAGCTGATAATATAAAAACAAGATTTGGTTTTAATATCACAAACCTTAGGCTAGGATATGAATGGGACAATGGTGCTGCTGTTTTTTTAGACAAAAAAATTGGTAGGTCTTCATTTGAAAAGTTTTACGAACTTAATTTTCCAAACTATCTTAGTTTTGGATTCAGAATACCAATTTTAAAAGGGGGTACATTAAGAAGCTATTAATAATATTTAGTTAACAGTTAATGTTTTAAAGTAGATGTATTTAAAGAGCTATCTAAAATATAATTGATTACTTACCAATACAGAACTTAGAGAAGATAGAGCCTAAAATATCCTGATCTATATCTATTTTACCTGTTATTATAGAAATATTCAGTATCGCTTCATTAAGATCTACGCTAAGTAAATCTCCAGATAATCCATCTTTCAATCCTTTTTTAACTGATTCGATAGCTGAAACAGACTTTTTAAGTGCATCTAAGTGTCTCGAATTTGAAACAACCACATTGCTTTCTGTGCTTAGATTTATGTTTTTAGAGAGCTCTAATTTTAGTTTGTCAATATATTTGGATTCTAGGGTAGAAATTCGCATTAAATTGACGTCTTTTTTGTTAAAATGATTGTTTAACTTATCTTTTAAAACATCTGTGGTTAAGTTAGTTAGCAAATCAATCTTATTTTCCACTAGATATATCTGTAAATCATCTCTTTTAAAGGTTTTTATCTCACTTTTTAGCTCTTCAAAGGTAATATCTGCTCTATCATATAGGTAAATTAAGATCCTAGATATACTAACCTTACTTTTAGCTTTTTCTACACCCATTGACTCTATTTTATCTTTTGTCTCCCTTATGCCCGCTGTATCAATAAATCTGAATTTAATACCGTTTATAATGCATATATCCTCAATAGCATCTCTTGTAGTGCCTGGAATCTCTGATACTATAGCTTTATCATCATTTAAAATAGCATTAAGAAGAGATGATTTACCAGAATTGGGTTTACCTGCAATTGTTACAGTAACCCCTTCTTTTATAACATTTCCATAGGAAAAGGAGTCTATTAGCTTAGATAATTTAGTATCTAGTTCATCTAATAACTTGTTTAGATCGCCTCTATTAGCGAATTCTACATCTTCCTCTGAGAAATCTAGTTCTAACTCGATTAATGACTTAAAATCTATTAATTTCTCTCTTAAAAGCTCTATTTCGCCTGAATAACCACCTCTCATCTGATCCATAGCCACTCTATGAGCTTCTTTTGACTCAGAAGCAATCAAATCTGAAACGGCTTCAGCTTGAGAAAGATCTTTCTTATTATTCAAATATGCTCTTAGGGTAAATTCACCAGGGGAGGCTAATCTTACTTTTTTATCTAGAAAAGTTGAAATAATCTTTTGTTGTATGTATGGTGATCCATGACATGAAATTTCAACAATATTCTCGCCAGTGAAGGAGTGAGGAGCTCTATATATAGACACTACAACCTCATCAATAACTTCTTTCCCATCAGATAAAACTCCATAAGTTAAACTTTGACCTTCAAGTTGTGATAAAGGTTTATTAGAATTTGACTTAAAGACTTTGTCTGTTATATCAATTGCATCTTTTCCAGATAGTCTAATTATTGAAATTGCACCAGATCCAGGAGGAGATGACAGAGCTATTATAGTTCCTTCATTATACATTATTAGATGCTTTTAGTAAAAGTAGCTCTGTTTTTATGCTGAACGTTATCAAAATTTTTCCAAAGCTGTTGTATAGCGGTATTTTCAATTAGTTCTGGATTTGTCTCAACTTCTTTAATTCCAAATTTGTTATAAAATTTTTGAAGTTCGTTAAATAGAATTGCAATTATCCCTTTGTTTTGAAAATCAGGTCGAACACCAATTAAATATAATGACCCTTTGCTGTTATAGTTTTTAGCATAAAGAAGTCTTAAAAGACCAATAAAATTCACTTTACCATTGATTTTTTTAAGAGCCTTTGAAAAAGATGGCATTGTGATAGCAAAAGCAACAAGCTTATCATCTTGATCTGTAACACACTTTATAAATCCTGGATTTATATATTTCAAGTATTTATCCTTATAATACTTTATTTGATAATCTTGAATAGGAACAAATGTTTGAAGACTCTCATATGTTTCTCCAAGTAAGTCAAACATTTCATCTACATATGGTTCAATTTGTTTTGTAGATGTAAAATTTAGTTTCTTAAGATTATATCTTTCTAAAATTATGTCTGAAAACTTTTTAATTTTCTCTGACGCATTTTTATAATCAGCAATTTTTAGCTCATATTCAACCCATTCTGCAAGCTTATTGTATCCAAGAGCTCTCATATGATCATGATAATAAGAATAATTATACATAGTAATCATTGTGTTTTGCTTTTCAAATCCTTTAATAAGCATTCCAGCTTTATCCATATTTGAGAAACCTACTGGTCCTTCAATTAATTCAAGATTGTTTTTTTTGCCAATTTCTATAACTTTTTCTAAGAGCGATTTAGAAACATTTTTATCATCAATAAAATCAAACCAACCAAACCTTACTTTCTTTTTTTTAATTTCATTAACCTCTATCCAGTTAATAAGAGCTGCGATTCTTCCAACTATCTTTCCATTAATATATGCTAAGAAATAATTAGCATTAGCATGTTTAAAAACAGGATTTATTTCTTTGTCAAGAATCTCTAATTCCTCCTTGATAATAGGGGCTACCCAGTACTTAGAATCTTTATAAAGATTAAAAGGGAACATTATAAATTTCTTTAAATCCTCTTTAGATTCAACTTCTTTTATTTTAATCTCAGAGCTCATAATAATTTTGCAAGGCAATTTACCAATAAATAAAATTATATATTTAGTAAATAATAATTTAAATTCAATTCTTGAACGAATCAAAAGATTTTGATATTATAATATGGGGTGCAACTGGTTTTACAGGAAGACTTGTTGCTGAATACATATTTAAAAATTATAGTTCTGAAAAATTGAATTGGGCAATTGCAGGAAGAGATAAAAAAAAGCTTATAAATGTTAGAGATGAAATTGCCGATGAAAATATTCCTTTAATCATTGCTGATAGCTTCGATGAAGTGAGTCTCACTAAAATGACTCAAAGGACAAAAGTAATATGTAGTACTGTTGGTCCTTATTCAAAATATGGTTCTTTATTAGTTAAATCATGTATTAAAACAAACACCCATTATTGTGATTTAGCTGGAGAAGCTCAATGGATTAGAAAAATTATTGACACCTATCATCAAGAAGCAAAACATAACAAAATAAGAATTGTTAATAGTTGCGGATTTGATTCAATACCTTCTGACATTGGTGTCTATTTTATTCATAAAAATTTACCAGATGTAAATATAAAATTAGATAAAATTAGCATGAGGGTGTCTGGTTTTAGGGGTAGCTTGAGCGGTGGAACATATGCAAGTATGAATAATATTATTACAGAGGCTTCTAAAGATCGTCTTATAGGAAAAATACTAACAAATCCATATGGATTAAATCCAGAAGGTCAAAGATCAGGTCCAGATAAAAGAGATCTTAATAAAGTTAAATATGATGAAGATTCTAAAAGTTGGATAGCTCCATTTATGATGGCGGGAATAAACACTAAAATTGTGAGAAGAAGTAATGCTTTAAGCAATTATTCCTATGGAAAAAATTTCACATATGATGAATCAATAATGACTGGAGATGGATTTAGAGGAAGAATTAGAGCAATAATATCTGTTTTACCTCTAATTTTTTTATCTGCAAAACCAGGATCCCTTTTAAAAAGAATTTTTAATTTTTTTACTCCAAAACCAGGACAAGGCCCAAATGAAAATGAAAGAGAAAATGGTTATTATAGTATGAGGTTTTATATAAGGTATAATGATAAGAGTAGGGCATTGGTTAAGGTAACTGGAGATCGTGATCCTGGGTATGGGTCAACCTCAAAGATGCTTGCAGAAAGCGCAATTTGCTTATCAAAAGACTCTCTAAAAGACACATATGGCGTTATAACTCCATCAATTGCAATGGGAGATCAAATTCTTGATAGACTTCAAGCTAAAGCTGGATTAACATTTAAATTTATTGAATTATAGTATAATACTAAATTTCATTAAATTTGATAAAGGTTTATCCATGAAGTTTTTATTAATATTTCTGACAATATATCTTGTTTTAAGATATGCATTACCTCTCTTAATAAGACTAGTCTTCACAGATTTAATAAAAAAACAGCAAAAAAAAACAGATTTTAAATCAAAATCATCAAAGTCAAAATCTAAAAAAAGCAATGAAAAATATGGTGACTATATAGACTATGAAGATATTGATTAATAAATTATTATCTAAAGATTCGCTAATCCATATATACGTTATTATTGGATTTATGCTTGGATCGGTTCTATTCTACCATCCTCTTTTACAAGGGAAGAAATTATTTCAGTCTGATATTTCTCAATATGAGGGTATGTCCAGACAGATAAAAGAAAATAGGGAAAAATATGATAAAGAAATATATTGGATAGACAACGCATTTGGAGGAATGCCTACTTATCAGCTTGGAGCAAAATACCCTTATGACATTTTAACTCCCTTCCATTATTTATTTAGATTTATCCCAAGACCTGCTCATACACTTTTCCTTTATCTAATTTCAATGTATCTCCTTCTGTTAGTTTTAAAAGTGCCTTGGAGAATTTCATTAATTGGATCTTTAGCTTTTGGATTATCCACATACTTATTAATCATATTACAAGTAGGGCATAACACTAAAGCTCTTGCAATTTCTTATATCCCTTTGGTTATCTCTGGGTTAATATTAATAAAACAGAACAAGAAAATCTTAGGTTTTATATTAAGCCTTATAGCAATCTCTTTGCAAATAAGAGCAAATCATTATCAAATGACATATTATCTATTATTTATAATAGGTTTATTCTTCATTGTCTATTTAATAGACTCATATAAAAAGGGTGAGATAAAACCTTTTATTAAAAGCATTTCTCCATTTTTCTTAGCTGGTATACTTGCTATGGGTTTAAATGCACCAAATCTTTTATCCACTTATGAATATTCTAAGTTTAGTACTAGATCAGCTAGTGAATTAAAATTTGACTCTTCAGGTTGGCCAAAAGAAAAAACTACAGGTTTAGATTATGATTATATAACTCAATATAGTAGTGGTATATTTGAAAGTCTTAATATAGTTATCCCAAGAATTCAAGGTGGTGCCTCAAGAGAAGATGTTGGGACTAATTCTGATTTATATAAGTTTTTAATTGAGAACAATATCCAAAATGATCAAGCCTCAAATTTTACAAAGGCAGTTCCTACATATTGGGGAGAGCAACCTATATTAGAAGCTCCAGCATATATAGGGATTTCAGTATTTCTTCTTTTTATCTTATCACTTTTTACAGCAAGGGGGCCTACAAAATTTTGGTTACTATCCTGTGTAATCATTTCATTATTATTATCATGGGGAAAAAATTTCCCTCTATTAACTGATCTGTTTATTGAATATTTCCCTATGTATAATAAATTTAGAGCCGTCTCTTCTATCCAAGTTATACTTGAGTTTGCAATTCCTTTATTAGCATCTCTTGGTTTATATAAATATTTAAAGAATGATGATTATAAAAACTTAAATAAGGCATTGATTATTGTTATTATTCCTCTTATAATTCTTCTTTTATTCAAATCTTCTATTTCATTTTTAGGGCCATCAGATGAGTATTATAAAAAGGTGTTTGGTGGTGAGATGTTAAATAAAATTATTTATGAAAGATCTTATATGTATTCTTATGATATTATAAGGGCTATGATTTTTACAGTTATTATTTATTCTATTTTAAGATTTAAATCTTTATTAGGAAATAACATTACTGTTCTTGTTATATTATTTATAGTCTTTTATGACCTTAGCTCAGTAAATAATAGATATATAGATAAAGATCTTTTCATTGATTCAAATCAAAATTATATTACAAAAAATCAAGCTGATTTAGAGATATTAAAAGATAAATCAGATTATAGAGTATATGATGCTTCTCAAGGTTTAAATGGAGCTAATACTTCGCTTTTTCATAATTCAATTGGTGGTTATCATGCAGCTAAACTTAGAAGGTTCCAAGAAGCATATGATTACTTTAGATTTCACAACAATAATGTAATGGTTGATATGCTTAATACTAAGTATGTGATTTCTGATGGAGAATCTGATAAAGAAGTTTTTATTAACGAAGATGCAGCTGGAAATGTATGGGCAGTTGATTCTATCTATTTAACTGATAGCGCAGATGAGATACTTGAAAAACTGACTAAGATTGATATTAAAACTCATGCAATTACATTTCATGACAGCTATGGTCCCGATAATATAAATCAATTTAATTCTAAAGACTTATTAGAGATAAACTTTAATAGAAATTCAAGCAATCATATTACGTATAAGTATAATGCAAATAGCCCTCAGTTATTAATTTTTTCTGAAATATATTACCCAAAAGGATGGAATGTATATCTAGATGACAATTTAAGTGAATATTTTGATGTTAATTATATTTTAAGAGCAATGCTTGTTCCTGAAGGCAAACACAAAATAGATTTTTATTTTGAACCTGAAATTGTAAAGTCGGGAATAAATGTTCGATTGATTTCAATATTACTTACCTTTAGTTTTATTGCTTATATGTTTTATAAAAAGACTAAAAAATGAGCATAGTTGTTAAACAATCATTTTTTAATTTAATCACTATTGGTATTGCATTTATAATTGGTGCAGTTAATACTCTTTATTTATATCCAACGTTTTTAGGTAGTAAGCTTCAAGGACTTGTTATAGCTTTACTTGCAATTTCTAATTTAATTCAACCATTTCTGTCATTTGGAACACAACATGCAGTTATAAGATTCTATTCTAGATATAAATCGAAAAAAGAAAAAGATGCAGTTTTAACCTTATCACTAATTATCCCATTTATAGTTACAATAATTGTAATACCAATATTTTATTTATATTATGAACAAATAAAAAATGTTTTATTCCAAAGTGAAAATGCCTTATCCAAATACGCATATGTTATACTATTTATTGCAGTTTCAACATCTTTTTTTGAAATATTCTATTCATGGGTAAGAGTAAAATTAAAATCAGTATTTGGTAATTTTCTGAAAGAGCTATATCCAAGACTACTGATTACATCTCTTTTAATATCATATACTTTAGATTTATTAAACTTTGAGAGTTTCATTCTTTTCTTAATATATGGTTATTACCTAAGGCTTTTGATAGTAATGATTTATTCATTTATTATTAATAAACCCAAGATTAATTTTTCTTTTAAAAAGGACTTTAAAGAAATTTTTAGATACTCATTTTTAATTCTTTTGTCAGGTGCTGCTTCAAGTATAATACTAGATATAGATAAATCTATGCTATCGTCAATACTTACAGTTGAAAATGTTGCATATTATTCTGTGGCAATATTTATCGCGGCTGTAATTGAAATTCCTGGAAGGGCAATGTTTCAGATATTAAGTCCTATTGTCGCTGAGGTAATAAATAAAAACAATAAAAAGAAATTAAAATATTTATTAAAGAAAAGTTCAACAAACTTAGTTTTAATATCAAGTCTGTTTTTTTTGATAATTAATCTGAATCTTAATGACTTCTACGAGATGCTTAATCAGGAAGGGTATAGTAAAGGAATTCCAATTGTAATTGTTGTTTCATTTGCTAAGTTATATTCAATGTCTATTGGGTGTGTTAATAATATTATTACTAATTCAAAGTATTATTATTTCATATTCTGGTTTTCAATAATATCATCAGTCTTAGCAGTTGGATTAAATCTCTATTTAATTCAGGATTATGGAATTATTGGAGCTGCATATGCTACTTTTCTTGTTATTCTAATAATGAATTCGTTAAAACTATATTTAGTTAAAATTAAGTTTAAAATACATCCATATAGTTATGATACTATTAAAATAGCTATTCTTACAACTTTTATATATGTAATATTTCTTAATTTAAAACTCACATTTGAGCCTGTAATATCGATTGCAGTTAAATCAACATTAATTTTAATTTTATATACACTTGCTGCTTATATATTTAAATTAAGTAATGATGTAAATATATTCTTTGACAAGTTTAACAAGAACTGGTAATTAAATTTTACTTTTTAAATATCTACCAGTATAAGACTTTTTAGATTTGATTATTTCTTCAGGTGTTCCCTTTGCAATAATTTGTCCACCTTCATTACCTCCTTCAGGTCCTAAGTCAATGATATAATCTGCACATTTTATCATTTCTAAATTATGTTCTATAACCAATAAACTATGCCCCATTCTTTTTAACTTATCAAATGTAGATAGTAACTTTTTAATATCATGAAAATGCAAACCAGTGGTTGGTTCATCAAATATGAAAAAAGTTTTTTCTATTTGTTCACCCTTTGCGATAAATGAAGCCAATTTGATCCTTTGAGCTTCTCCTCCTGATAAAGTATTTGATGATTGTCCAAGAGAAACATAACCAAGTCCTACAGATTGAAGTGGGATTAATTTATTCACAATCCTATTCTGATTATATTTTCTAAACAATGAAATTGCATCATCTACTGTCATATTAAGAAGCATATCAATACTAATTCCATTATATTTTATATCTAAAACTTCATCTTTAAATCTTTTTCCGTTGCAAGTTTCGCATTCTAGCTCTACATCAGCCATAAATTGCATTTCTATTTTTATTTTACCCTCTCCCTTACATTCATCACATCTTCCCCCATCAGTATTGAATGAAAAAACCTTAGGTTTAAATTCTCTTTTTATTGCTAAAAGCTGTTTTGAATATAAAATTCTTATATCATCATAAACTTTTAAATAAGTAATTGGATTAGATCTTGAAGATCTGCCAATAGGATTTTGATCAATAAATACTGCGGATTTAATTTTACTTAGATCACCTGAAATATAATCAAAATCACCTGGTTTTTGAGAATAATCTTTAAAGTAATTTAAAAGGGCAGGATAGATTATTCTTTTAACTAAAGTGCTTTTTCCACTTCCTGAAACACCGGTTATCATTGATAAACATCCTAAAGGAATTTTTAAATTAATGTTTTTTAAATTATGTTCTTTAGCTCCTTTAACTTTAATAAAATATTTTGATTTTTTCCTTTCTCTTTTAAATTCAATTGTATCAATTTTATTTAAATATTGTGATGTTAAAGAATTCCCTTTTAGAATATTCTTTAAACTCCCAGTTGCAACAATTTCACCTCCAAATGAACCTGCTTTAGGACCAATATCAATTATATGATCAGCAGATAAAATTATCTCTTCATCATGTTCTACTATAATAACAGTATTTCCTATATCTCTAAGGTTTTTTAATATTTTTATTAATCTATTATTATCTCTACAATGCAATCCTATTGAGGGTTCATCTAATATATAAGTTGACCCAACGAGACTGCTCCCAAGTGAAGATGCAAGATTAATTCTTTGTGTCTCTCCTCCAGATAATGTATTTGCTTTCCTATTCAATGTTAAATAACCAAGGCCGACATTTAACATATAATCTATTCTGTTTTTTATTTCTTTTATAATTCGATTTGAAATCTCTGAGTCTATCTTATTTAATTTTATTGTTTTAAAAAACACCTCTAATTCACTTATTGACATTTTAAGGATATCAGGTAAGTTTTTATTATCAATTTTTACATAATAAGTCTCTCTTCTTAGTCTACTTCCATTACAGATATTACATAGTGTTTTTCCTCTATATCTGGATAAAATAACACGATTTTGTATTTTATAATTCTTTCTTTTAATTTTTTTAAAAAACTTTTCAATTCCTATGAAGTATTCATTACCAATCCATAGAATTTCCTTTTCTTCATTATTTAAATCTTCATATGGTTTGTGAATAGGGAAATTGAACTCATCTGCATTATTTATTAATTTCATATAATATCTTCGGAGTCCAGTCCCTCTCCAAGGTGCAATTGCATCATCATGAATGGATAATGATTTATCAGGAATAACTAAGTCCATATCAATTCCTATTGTTTCTCCAAAACCTTCACAGTTTTTGCAAGCTCCAAAAGGATTGTTAAAACTAAAAAGATTTAAGCTAGGTTCTATGAAATCAATATTATCTAGTTCGAATTTATTTGAAAAATCATGAATTTTTTTTGAATCAATCTCGTAGATAGAACAATAACCCTTACCCTCATATAAAGCTAATTCTATTGAATCAGAAATTCTCTTCTTAAAATCAAGATTATTTTTTGTAATTAATCTGTCAATTACAAGACTAAAATTAGTTAAATCTAAATCTATTTTGTCATTTAGATTATAAACCTCACCAGATTTAAAAATCCTTGCAAATCCTTGTTGTTTAAGGATATTTATCTTTTTTAATCCAGTAGCATTATCTTTTGAATCAACTGAACATAGAAGTAAAATTTTTTTATCAACTCCTAGGCTTAATATAAAATCTATAACATTTGATGCTGATTCTTTTTTAACAATTTTATTAGAAATCGGAGAATAAGTTTTTCCTATTCTAGTAAAAAGTAATTTTAGGTAATCATAAATCTCTGTCTTTGTCCCTACAGTTGACCTTGGATTTGAAACGTTTATCTTCTGTTCAACTGCTATAGCAGGTGAAATACCTTTTATATAATCTACTTTAGGTTTATTTAACTTACCCATGAATTGCCTTGCATAAGAAGATAAACTTTCAATATATCTCCTTTGTCCTTCTGCATATAAAGTGTCATAAGCAAGAGTTGATTTTCCTGAACCAGATAGACCAGTTATTACAGTCAATTTATTTCTTGGAATTACTACATCAATATTCTTAAGGTTATGAAGCTTAGCACCCTTAATTATTATGTTTTTTTTAGGGTCAGCTTTTAAAATATCACTCATGATTAATTGTCAGAAATGCAAAATTACTCAATAACCCGGGGATTTCAATATATGTTTGTAAATAATATTAAGAAAGTCCTAAAAATACTGGGGTTTTGTAAAATCTAAATTTTTATAGTTATGTAAGATTATAGATTTTTCTTCTATAAATGTGGCGTATATGTGGTTTTAAAAAATAATTACTCTTTAGGTAATTTTGCGTTAGCCGCTATTTAGTCGGATTTTAAAGCATTTTGATAGGAAACAATACTTCATCTATATCTGTATTTCTATGAATTGCACATAGATATTGGATCTAATTCAAGATTTATTTTTCTTTTTTGCTGTAGACTCTATTAAATCTTCCTCAGCTTCTTTATTTTTTTGTATCCTATTTTCTAATTCTTCAACAGTAATGCCAAGCTTATTTGCTAATTTTTCTTTTGAATTCATATAATTAATAATATATTTAAAATTAAACTTTTAATATTATAATAAAAACTATTATTATGCCTTTAGTTACGCCTTTACCATCGGATTATGATTCTGAAACTAAAAAATTAGCGGAATTCTTTAACGAAACACTTGGGTTTTGTCCAAACTCTGTTCTTACCATGCAAAGACGACCTGAAATAAGTAAAGCTTTTATTAATTTAAATAAGGCTGTTATGTCGAACAAAGGCCGAGTAACATCAGCGCTTAAACGAATGATTGCTTGGGTTTCAAGTAATTCTACAGGTTGTAGATATTGTCAAGCACATGCTATTAGGGCCGCAGAACGTTATGGTGCAAAACAAGAACAATTAGATAATATTTGGAATTTTAGAATACATGATTCTTTTAATGATGCTGAACGTGCCGCGCTAAATTTCTCTTTGGCCGCTTCACAAGTTCCAAATACTGTAGATCAGACAATAATACAAGAATTGCATAAGCATTGGGATGAAGGTGAAATTGTAGAAATTCTAGGAGTAATTTCTTTATTTGGATATTTAAATCGATGGAATGATTCTATAGGGACTTCTATTGAAGAAGGAGCTATTGAGAGTGCTGAAAAGTACTTACAGAAAACAGGATGGGTAAAAGGCAAACATGTCTAATTGTTTTCACGAATTTAATATACAAATATAATGACCAAAAAAGAAGTAGATAAAACATTACAAGAATTGTCCTGGACTTTTGCAAAAACATACACGAATGCTCCGCACCATTATACAAGGATTATGGATATAAGCACAGATGAGCATCGGAAAAAATGGTTGAAGGTGGTGCGGTTTATGTGGGAAAATAGTAAAAAGGAGCACTGGAAATGGGGAAAATACTATTTTTATTATAGAGCAAATGGATATAAATACTGGGTGATGGATAAAACAGTAGAAACAACAGATTTAATCAA
>Ga0066863_10001350_pt1 | contig 12217 bp, 10 predicted proteins | sample ETN02SmetaG_2_FD_65495 | JGI IMG/M metagenome (GOLD analysis project Ga0066863, IMG submission 65495) | Marine microbial and viral communities from oxygen minimum zone, Eastern Pacific Ocean - ETNP2014F10-02SV253 | ecosystem: Environmental > Aquatic > Marine > Oceanic ...
AATACGCCGTCTGCGCATCAACAATCTGAATCACCAACGGAGCAAACGGACCAGACAAATCAGCAATCGCACCAATCCGCACCACATCCTCAGTCACACCAAAGTCATAAGCAACCGGCGTGTCACACTCACTCCAGACGCAGGCATCCACCGCACCGGACTCCAGGTCGGCCTTGAGGGCCACCAGCATGTCCTGTACGTCTCCTGGCACTGAACCAGCATGATCGTGGAACCCTGCAAGGCCCACGTTGCCGACGTAGTTGCCACCGGGCATCGACCCACCGAACGACTGGCTGATTAGGTCAACCACGCCGTCGGTGATCAGCTTCATAGCTGATGAGACAAGACATGGATGGGCCTCCGGGACGGTGTCCCACTGGTCGGTGTCGACACCGATGCAGAACGCACCCGCTTCACCGGCGACCTCGATAAGTGCACCGTTACCGGTCTTGCCACCTGCACCGAACACAACGTCCGCGCCTTGATCAAGGGCCTGGCGGGCTGTTGTTGCACCCCACTCAGGGTCTGTGAATGCCACATCAAGACCACCGGGGTGGTATGTCTTGATGACCTGGACACCCGGGTTGATGTGCTTGGCACCGTTGACGAAGCCTTCACCAAATGCCACAACCGGCGGAACCAGGTCGGTACCCAGCACTTCAGCAATCACGCCCGATGTGGAAATTGATGCCGCCAGAGCACCAGCCAGGAAGCCTGCCTGATCCTCGGGAAAAATCAATCCAGCCACGTTGTCAACGACTGCACCCTGGAACTGGTCGACTCCGATGAAGTCCACGTCGGGATACTCGCCGGCGGCAATGGCGGTCGCTTCACCGAGGGCGAATCCAACCGTCACGATGACGTCACAACCGGAATCAGCAAATAGGCCGATATTGGTCTCGTAGTCCTTTGCTGCCTGGGTCTCGATGTAATCGACATCTACACCAAGTGATGAACCAGCTGCCTGGACGCCATCCCACGCTGACTGGTTGAACGACTTGTCATCAACTTGTCCCACATCGGTGACTAGGCCCACGCATCCTCCGTCTGCAGCCTCGGCCGCTGCGGCCGTTGTGGCTGGTGCAGCCGTGGCTGGTGCAGCCGTGGCTGGTGCAGCCGTGGCTGGTGCAGCCGTGGCTGGTGCAGCCGTAACGGCTTCCTCAGCATCATCGCTGCCACATGCGGCTGCGACCATTGAGAATGCCAGCATGAAGGCCAGTACCTTGTGCCCGTGTCTCATATTGTTATCCCTCTCATTTCGGTACACGGTCCCTTTTGGGATCCGCGATCTCACAGATCGGCTCCTTAATAACTAAACGGCCAACCCTTCCAGTAGTTACGTGTCTTCACCCAGATTCCATAGAGCCCCTGAGGCTCAAATAACAGAAAGACCACAATAAGCAGGCCGTAGACGAGTTCGTCAAGTGCGCTGGCTGGAAGCGGATACCCAAGTGCAGTTTCTGAGATGGCCAGGAGACCACCGTCTTTGTCGCCGGTACTGATCAGGGCATCAAAAATACCACTCAGTAGCCCACCAGAATCGACCTGGTGCTTCATCCAGTCGATGACCTCTTCAATGAATCGGGGTGAGAGAACCACGAAAAAAGTTCCCATTAGTGCTCCCGAAATACGACCGATTCCTCCGATGAGCAGGATGGCTATGAACTGGATCGAGAGGAGTAGGCCCCACGACTCGGGCGGCACCTGGCCTGCCAGAACCGCAAGTAACGCTCCAGCTATTCCCGCGTAGAACGATGAGATAGCAAAAGCCATCGTCTTGTAGCGGAACTCAGGCACACCCATGATCTCGGCAGCCACGTCCCTTTCCCTTATTGCTGAAAAGGCACGGCCCGTCCTGGTTCGGGCGATGTTGGCAGCGACTAGGGCCGCCACAATGGTCAACGAAAGCAAGAGCAAATAGGTCTTCTGATTCTTGGTGACCTCAAACCAGAACCAGTCCCCATCGCGTGAGAAGTCGACGAGGGGGTCCTCCTCCTTCCAGAGGCGAAACTGCATCCTGGGCCACTTGCGACCCAACGCCCCGGGGCCTGCGATTTCGGGAAATACACGCGATAGGTGCAGGCCGATGAAGATCAGGCCCAACGTGGCTATACCTAAGTAGAGGCCTCGTACACGGACTGCTGCAGGTGCAACCGCGATGCCTACAAAGGCGGCAACGATCCCCGACGCAGGCAGCCAGATCCAGATTGGAAGGCCCCAACCCCAGAGGTTCGCCGACCCCTTTCCGCCCAACAGAACCGCCGTGTAGGCACCACTTCCCATAAAGAAGGCATGGCCTAAAGAAACCTGGCCTGCTAAGCCGGAAAGGATATTCAATCCCAGTGCAGCGATGGTGAAGATAAGCATCCGGTTCACAACACGCAACCACACGTTGTCACCCAGGAACCTCACTATGGGAATTTGGCTAATTACTGGCAGATCAAACGGCATCAGCACCAAAATGACAACTGCTACGACAACCAGCACCTTTTGGGTGCGGGTGGGGAACAGCTGTGACTCGGCTAGGTAGGACGTGTAGAGCTTCGGGCGACTCTTCATCGGTTCGCCTCTACTGCGAGGGTGCGGGTTCTCATACCCGCCTCACCTCCTCTGTGCCGAACAGGCCATACGGCCTGACTAGGAGCCCGATCAGCATTACAACGTAGGGAACCACCTGTTGGTAGCCCACGCCAAGAACTCCCGTATGTCCAGCAAGGTATTGTCCGGCAAAAATTTCTGCGAAACCGATCAGCAGTCCCCCTACGAGCGCACCTACCGCAGAGTCGAGGCCACCCAAAATCACTGCCGGCAGAGCACGAAAGGCAAAGAATGCCCCGTCGCGGCTAGCCATTCCAGCCGGCCCCCAAGGTGGCATGGAAGAAAACACACCTGATATTGCAGCCAGCATGGCACCAGCCGCCCAGGCAATGGCAAAGATGCGACCCACGTTGATGCCCTGGGCAAGGGCGGCTTCTTGGTCAAAGGCCGTTGCCCGCATCGCCACACCGGTCCGGGTCTTGAAGAACAGCCACACTCCGATGAAGGCCACACCGGCCATGGCGATTGCCGCCACGTACGACCATGCGATCATGGCCCCTCCGATCATGAAGGTGTCCGTTCCCCAAGGAACTGCCAGAGCTCTCGGTGTCACGTTTACTGCATCGAATGCGATAGTCCTGATCATCACTTCAAGACCCAGCGTGATAACAGCCATGGAAAAAATGGGCTCACCGATCATGGGTCGGATCGCCAAGCGCTCGATTACGAGGCCCACTCCGGCGGTTAGTACGGATGCCAGTAGAAGAGCGACAAACCAGTGGAGCCAAGTGGGCCCACCGAGCCAGCGGCCTGGCACGTTCCAGTCGATAAAGATCATCGATAGAAACCATGTTCCCGCCAGTGCAAGCGCTCCCTGGGAGAAGTTGACGGTCTGTGTGGCTTTGAAGATGAGCACAAATCCAAGGGCCAAGAGTGCGTAGAGCGACCCGAGAGCAAGGGACTTGATTACCGCGTGAACGAAGGTGTCGAGGCCAGTGGTGGCCAAAATCATCGTTGCACCGATCATGAATACATCGACTCCACCAGATCTCCGAACATGTCCTCAAGCGCTGAACGCTTGATCTTCTGGGTGGCAGTCAATTCCCCGTCCTCGTGGTCCAGTTCCTTGGGGATCATCTTGAACTTGCGGATGGTTTCAACCCTGGCGAACTTCTCGTTGGTTTCGTTAACCACCTTCTGGACCAACTCGAGCACCTCGGGCTTCTCTGAGAGATCACGGTAGGTCGTGTACGGGATGTTCTTGCGCAACGCCCAGTCACCGACAGTTTCCAGTTCGATTCCGATCAGCGCTGACAGGAACTTCCTACCGTCACCGATGACCATCGCCTCCTTGACATAAGGCGAGGTCTTGAGACTGTTCTCGATCTCTGATGGCGAAATGTTCTTACCACCCGACGTGATGATGATGTGCTTGATCCGGTCGACTATCCGCACATGGGTGCCCTCCACCCATTCGCCGACGTCACCGGTCATCAGCCAACCATCATCGGTAAAAGTCTCGGATGTTTGTTCGGGCTTGTTCCAGTAGCCGGCGAACACACCAGCGTGCTTGGTCTGGATCTCACCGGTTTCCTCGTCGATGCGGAATCCGATCTGCGGATAAGGCTCTCCGACCGTACCTAGGATCATCTTTCCCGGCCAGTTACCGGTGGCTATGGCCGAGTTCTCTGTCATCCCGTAGAGCTCGTACACGGGGACCCCGAGACCAATGAAGAATTCGAGTACTTCAGGGGCGATTGGAGCAGCACCAGAAGCGGCGTGCCTACAGCGACGGAGGCCAATCTTCTCTTTTATTGCCCGAAAGATCAGCGGAAACCCAACCAAGTTCAACAACCAACTCTTGAGCGTGTGGTTACCGCCGTTGGCCACTTTCTCTCTACCGATCTTTCGAGCCAAGCTCATACCGAACCGCAACCACAACATTTTGAAGAACGAAGAGTCACCACTCTTGATCATCACCGTGGCATGCATACGCTCCCAGATTCGGGGTACTGCGAAAAACAGGGTGGGTTGGACTTCTCGTAGATTTTCGATCACCGTGTCAATGGACTCCGCAAAGTTCAACTGGCAGCCAGCTACCACCAAATGCCAGGTGGAGAAGATGCGTTCGGCCACGTGACACAGTGGCAAATAGGTGACCACTAGATCGTCAGAGTTAGGGATTTGACTGCCCCGAAGCCCCTCGTCACCCATGATGAGTACATCCATGCAGAACTCTGTGTTTGCGTTAGTGAGCATGGCGCCCTTGGGGGGACCGGTAGTACCCGAGGTGTAGACCAGCGTCATCACGTCTTCGGGAAGTGCCTCGGCCATTCGCCGTTCGACTTCGCCTGGAGAGTTCCGGCGGTGGCTCCGTCCCAGTTCCAAGAAGTCATCCCAGTACATGAGCCGGGGGTCATCGTATGAACTCAGGCCTCTGGGTTCTGTGTAGAGGATCTGCTTCAGACCGGGAAGCCGGTCCGCGTCTATCTCGAGTGCCCGGTCTACTTGTTCCTGATCCTCAGCGAAGTGGACTACTGCGGTTGAATCGGTTAGGAGATACTCAACTTCTGACGCAGGGTTGGTCGGATAGAGGCCGACTGTGATGCCACGGACCGCTACGGTCGCCACGTCCAAGATCACCCATTCGGGGCGGTCCTCAGATTGGATTGAAACCCTCTCTCCGGGTTCCACACCCAAGGCCAATAGACCGTTGGCGGCATCCATGATCAAGTCCCAGGTTCTTCCCCAGGTGAATTCCTGCCAGATGCCAAAGTCCTTTTCACGCATCGCCACCTGTCGGGGTGCAAGCTGGGCCCAGTCGCGGGCACGGGTGGCAATCGTCGTATAGCAATCACCAGTTTCGGTTGGCGGTAATTCAGCCACCGTCAACGACATGTTCGTCTATCTCCCCTCTGCTTGCATCCGGCGGATCATAGGAAGATCCATCAAGATGATCAACGTTTAGATCACACCTCCGGATTGCACTTCTGGCCCTGCCCTTTGGATTAGCCGTCGAAGGTAACAGCAGTTCCGGCCCATCACCCTATCGGCACCAATCTTCTGCTTCAGAGTGAACTGCTAGTTGTTGTGGACTGGTCCAAACTGGGACTCCGCAGTAGCAGTGGGGTGCGTTTCAGAACTCAGGTTCGATACTCGACACCCGGCAGCACGCACAACATCTCGTAGACGAGATTGGCACCAGTTAGTGCTGTCGAACGGTGCCGCCATGGTCGCCATGTTGTAGGAACGCAACAACACCGGTTCCGAGCGTATACCTCGTGGCCCATAGCGGGCACTGGGTCGGTTCGATGCCCCGAGGTCGAATGGGGCGCCGATGATGGCGACATCGAGGGCATCGAGAACCGAATAACTTGGGAGCCGCATGAACGTCGCGATGCCACCAAAGCGCTGCATTGCATTGCCACCGATCGGCTGAGGGCTCGAAGGATCAAGCGTACGCCGACCCTATTGCCCACTCGGTTGATGGCGTGTCGGTAGGGTTCGAATTTGAACGAAGGGATCAGCTGAAGTCATGTTCATCAGAAAACTTGAATCGGTCAACGCATTCGTGGCTGTGGACTTTGCTGAAGTACCAGGGACTGGCGTCGCGCGCCTAGCACCTAAGGTCCTTCAGAACGGAGCCAAGGACCTGGCCAGGTCCATGACCTACGCTCTTGCCTTACTCGAAAGACAGGAAACAGGTATTTCTGCCGGCATTAACGCCCAGCCCGAGGAACGCTCTAGTGCCGTGGCGGCTTTTGCAAAAGAGGTAGCCAGTTGGGATATTGACTTCAACCTGACTCCGGGAATGGGAATTGAGACCGGAGAGTTAGCCGCCCTTGGTATCCCGTTACAAAATGACCTGGTTGCCGTTAGTGCCGTCGCAGCCGCCATGGCAGCCATGCCGAGAGCAGCCACTGCAGCCGTGATGGGCAGTGGCATCGCCCTTGATGTCGAATTGGCTTCCGCTGACTTGACCATCGTCAAATCGAGTGACCCGGCATCAGCCACTTGTGACTTGTTGTTTTGCAGTTCAAAAGTGGGCGCAATAGACCACCTTGCCGCAGCCCGTCTGGGATGTTCTGTACTCGTGCCGACCGGGCCACTACCACTCACAGCGAGGGCAGTTGCCGTATGTCGGCAGCGCGGCATCACAGCACTTCCAGACTTCATCACCACCGCGGGCCCACTCATCGCCGACCGCCAGCAGGCAATTACCACAGCAGCCTCATTTGTGACCGAATTCCTGAACCACCCGGATGGCCCCTTCCTAGGAGCTTGCGAGAAGGCTGAATCCTTCTTGGCCGAATGGCAAGAACACCTGCCGTTCGGACGACCGATGGCTCCTTGATGAGCTGGCAACACCCCGCCACAGCAATGGCCTACGGGTGGCTGCGGTCACCAATGCCGTACGCTGGTCGCTCCTTACGGGGCTGTAGCTCAGTTGGCTAGAGCACCTGCTTTGCAAGCAGGGGGTCGTGGGTTCGATTCCCATCAGCTCCACCAGACCGTCGTGCCAAGAATTGCATTTCGCCAATTAGGGTGATCCTTCGTGGGAACTTTCCAGATTCTCATCGCCATCGCAGCCAGCATCATCATGTTGCGCCTAGGACTAGGTTTCTTGCGAGCGCTAGCGGCTCCTCGCCCTGAGCCACCTGATCCCGGTGAACTCCGCGCGGTCAAGTTCCACTACAAGTGCACTACCTGTGGCACCGAGGTGCGGATGACCGTGGCAAACGAACAAGAACCTGAGCCTCCACGTCACTGCATGGACGAGATGGAGGCCTTGTCTAACGAAGACTGAACCAGACCTCGCTTGTGACCAAGAGCGTTTGGGTTCATTGTTATCCACAGGCTGTGGGCAACTCTGTGGGAAATGACATCCCTGGAATTACAGCAGTGGCTTACCTGCCAGTGGGCCCACGGTGAAAATGATCAGCGGTATTGGGTTGCAGTAATGATGCCGCCCAGAATCGATCCCAGTCCCAGCAGCAGGATTCCGTTGCTGGTACCACCGGGCATCCAACCCACGTAGTTGAAGAAGATGATCAAGATACCCAGGCCGAGCAGGCCGAACATGAGTACTGGCACCCAAGTCGGCGAAGAACCCCCCGCACCGGTACCAGAAACACCCTGTTGAGAATCCCCGCCCTTGGGTGTCACTCGACCACTCTGGTACCTGGACTTCTGAACAGGTCGTCTATTGGGTTGACCGCCTTGCTCAGGTATTCCCGAATCGTGATGTTCAGACGCGACCATGCCGGGGAGGATACGGGTAACTCCGCCTGCTCCGGCGTTCCATCTGGCTACCGTTGCTCTTGTGAGCCCCCGCGTCTTGGTAATCGACAACTACGACTCGTTTGTCTACAACCTGGTTCAGTATCTCGGGGAGCTAGGTGCAGAGCCACTTGTCCGCCGCCACGACGCCATCACCGTCGATGAAGCAGCCGACCTGCAACCTGATGCTTTGCTTGTCAGTCCCGGGCCCGGTCGACCCGAACAGGCCGGTGTCTCGATGGCAGCGATCCGATGGGCTGCCGGCCGGATCCCAGTGCTGGGAGTTTGCTTGGGGCACCAGTGCATCGGAGCCGCCTGGGGTGGAAATGTGGTGAGGGCACCCAAAGTCATGCACGGGAAGACCTCCCAAATCAACCACAACGGTGACGGCATCTTTGTCGGCCTACCCAATCCACTCGAGGCAACCCGCTACCACTCTCTGCTCGTCGACAGACCCTCCCTTCCAAACGACCTAGTCATAACGGCAACAAGTGACGACGACCTGATCATGGGCTTGCGACACCGAAAGCTTGATGTCGAAGGGGTGCAGTTCCACCCCGAGTCGATCCTTACCGAATCAGGCCACGACTTGTTGACGAACTTCCTGGCTCGAATTGACTGACTAGCCAGGAATACTGTCCGTAGGGGCTCCATCGCCAACACCGGTATCAGCCTCCACCTCGCCGCTGACGCTGTCCGCTGTTTCTGCAGCTCCGACGACGATTGTGACAAAGCTCCCGGAGTCGATTTCTACATCAGCCAGTGGGCTCTGACTGATAACCCTTCCATCATTTGGACTGTTCGTCGGCAGTGACTCATAAACCACGTTCACCCCGAAACCCGCTGCCTCCAGTTCAGAGACTGCAGTCGTCTCAAGCAGGCTCACGACCGGCGGTACACCCACCATTGGTAGGCCGGTGGAGACCACAATCTCGACGTTGCTCCCCGGTGACAACGAACTGCGGGCAGGTGGTTCGGTCCTGATCACCTGACCAGGCGGAACGACGAGGCTGCTCTCCTCAAACGTGCTGGCCCGCCAACCCAGTTGGGAAATGATGTTCATTGCATCAAGCACAGGGCGGTTCGTGAGATCCGGTACTTCTTCGACGGCTGGTCCTGATGACACGAACAGGATCACTCTGGAACCTGGCACAATCTCGGAACCCGCAACTGGCGACTGGTCTATTACTTGGCCAGTTGGAACAACCGGATCCTCAGTATCAACTGGTGAGACTGTCAGACCCATCGCCTCAAGGTCACGAATGGCATCGGCCACGGCATCTCCAACAACCGCCAAGAGGATCATCGGGCCAGTTCCCTGGCTGACCAAGAGACGTACGGTCTCGGCCGGCTCAATCCGAGTACCTGCAGATGGATCCTGGTCAAACACCGTATTCTCAGGGAAATCGGCATTCACCTCGTAGTCCATCTGGACACTCAACCGGGAGTCACGTAGGGCCGCGCGCGCTTCATCCAATGGAGTTCCGATTAGGGCTGGAACTTCAACCAGACCAATCTGGGCTGGAGGCAATTCGTCACCGGGACTACCGAGTGTGTCCACAAACTCAACAACCAAGTAGCCGAGCACAACTACCAAGATTGCCAGAACGACTGTAAACAACAGGGTGCGACGTAGCCCGTCGTCACGTCGGGTGCGCGTACTTCGACCATGGTTCGGATGCTGGGCCGGAACGGCAATCTCAGGCCTGCCGGGCGCTCCCTGTGGGGCAGAGGACCGCAGGTCATGGGCTCCCTCGCGGTAACGTCGAAGGTCGCTACGGAGGTCCTCTGCCGTTGGGTACCGGTTAACAGGGTTCTTGGCCATGAGTTTGAGGGTCACAGCCTCGAGCGACTCAGCCACGGCGGCCCCCGACTGGCGAAGTGATGGGGGACTATTCTGGACATGCTGATAAGCGACTGCCACAGGGGTCTCACCTGTAAACGGCGGACGACCTAGAAGCATTTCGTAGAGGACAACGCCCAGCGAATAGAGATCGCTCCGAGGATCTACCTGTCGGCCCTGGGCCTGCTCAGGTGAAAAGTAGGTGGCTGTACCCATGACTTTTCCGTCCCGAGTGAGATCATGTTGTGCACCGGCGATGGCCGTTGCAATGCCGAAGTCAGCCACCTTTACTTGTCCGCTTGGAGTTACTAGGACGTTGCCAGGCTTGACGTCGCGATGAACCAGACCGTTGCGATGGGCAAACCCAAGAGCCGCTGCAACGTCCGTGGCTATGTCAGCAGCCCGATCCGGGTGGAGGGGGCCCTCGGTGCGAATCATCTCAGCGAGACTTCGCCCCTCAACATATTCCATGACAATGAAGTACGTTCCCTGTTCCTCACCCCAGTCGTAGACGCTGACGATGTTGGGATGATTCAGGTTGGCAGCTGCCTGAGCCTCCCGGCGGAACCTTTCGACAAAATCCGGTTCATCGGCAAATTCGTTGAATAGCACCTTGACAGCTACGGGCCTATCTAGAAGCAGGTCACGTGCAAGGTACACATCGGCCATTCCGCCACGTGCAGTCTGACGGTGGAGTTCATACCGGCCGTTGAATACGGTCGGACCTTCGCTTGACATGGAGGCAGATTCTACCTGCGGACCTTCGGTCGCTGATGTTGATCAGCGGAGTGTTCGACGAGTTGTTCAATCACGCGGTTGGCATCCTCTAGTGAGGCCACCTTGATGGAATCGATCACGAGTGCTCTGTCGTCCTCGGTGAGGTCCATTATCTGGAGTTTCTTCACCTCTGTGAGGGTCGGGTCAAACCAGAGGATCCCAGAGGGCCTACCTCGAAACACTGCCACATTGTCGTCGTGGAAGCCGACGAACCAGCCGCTCCGGGCATAGATGCCAATCACACCTACTACCGACCCCAAGAGAACACTAAGAGCCAGCGCAATGCCACCAAGGCGTATTGCGAAAGCTGACACTGTTCTCTTTCCATCAGAGAGACCAAGCGTTGAAGCGCTCTCGGGCCTTACAGGAATTCTTGTGAGATCAACCCCGCTTGAAACCCTTGGAGCAGCAATTACATCAACAACTATGACAGTCACGTTGTCATGACCCCCTACATCTACGGCAGAGCGAACCAGTTCCACCGCGGCTGCCTCGGAGTCAGCTTTATCTCGGAGAATCCGCGCGATCCCAGAATCATCCAACTCGTTAACAAGGCCATCACTGCATAGGAGGTAGCGATCTCCCTCGATTGGCACCAACTCCCAGGTGTCGACGGACACGTCAGCCTCGATGCCGAGTGCCCTCGTGAGGATGTTCCGCTGCGGGTGTCTCGCAGCCTCATCGAGACTCAGGTCACCTGCCCGCACCAGATCTGCAACGAGACTGTGGTCGTCGCTGACCTGTTCCAACCTATTGTTCGAAAACCGGTAGACACGGCTGTCGCCCACGTTGGCAACGGCTAGGGCTTCCTCTCCATCGTCACCCTCCACCTGGGCCAGGGCACAGATGGTCGTACCCATGCCTGTCAAATGTGGATCACCTGCAGCATGGACGATTACCGCCCGGTTGGCACGCAGCACTGCTCCTGCAAGGCCCTTTCTCGTATGAATATTGAACCCATCAAGGGTGGCCGAAACTGCCACGGTGGATGCCACTTCACCTCCGCGGTGACCTCCCATTCCGTCGGCAAGGACATACAGGCCCTCAACCGACCCGAAGCTGTCCTGATTTGCTTCACGAATGCGTCCCACGTCGGTCACTCCGGCATAGACAATCCGCACTGAACTACGCGTTCGATAGCGCCGCCCCGCAGGCCCCATCAACGGGTACCCAGGAACTGTGATGACAACGAGTGTCGAGACCGTGGCATTAGGCAACCTCGAGGATCGTGTCTCCAACCTGGAGACGATCCCCCGCTCCGATGACAGTCGGAACGGTCACCCTGTCGCGGTTCATATAGGTCCCATTGACCGAACCGAGGTCCTCAACCACGAGCTGGCCACTTCTGTGAAAGATCCTTGCGTGCAACTGTGACACATGATCGTCGTCAATTGTCACCGAGCAGCCCGCTGCCCTACCCAGGATCAGGTCATCGCAGAGATTAATTACCCGCCCGTTCATCGATTCGGGCTCAACCACGAACAGGTGTGACACACCCCACCCGCGCACCGCACGGGACGATCGGGATGCCAGCCAAGCTGATCGCACTACCCGGAGGAACGCGTAGTAGACGAGGGCGAGGACGCCCAGCCCGACAAGAGTCAGGACCTGATCGTTCACTGTGCGCTTGATGCTACCGGTTGACCGTGGGTGGGCTGGTTCACCACAACGGGCTGATCGGTGAGACACGCGGTACCCTTCCCGACGCTGCTCGCGCGAGTGGCGGAATTGGCAGACGCGCAGGATTCAGGTTCCTGTGTCCGCAAGGACGTGAGGGTT
>Ga0066863_10001368_pt1 | contig 12127 bp, 11 predicted proteins | sample ETN02SmetaG_2_FD_65495 | JGI IMG/M metagenome (GOLD analysis project Ga0066863, IMG submission 65495) | Marine microbial and viral communities from oxygen minimum zone, Eastern Pacific Ocean - ETNP2014F10-02SV253 | ecosystem: Environmental > Aquatic > Marine > Oceanic ...
CCGAACCTCCTGAGCCCCAAGGGCCGGGAGGTTCTCTCGTTTTCAGCCCTAAGCAGGACTAGCCAGAAATAGACAGCAGACAAGACATGACGGAGCCAGCAATGAGCAACAAACAGTCCAGAGAGCGGGTGGTCATCTTTGACACCACCCTCCGTGACGGCGAGCAGTCGCCAGGCATCTCGCTTGACACGGGTGAAAAACTGGAGATTGCCGAGCAGTTGGCGCGCCTAGGCGTGGACTACATCGAGGCCGGCTTTCCCATAGCTAGCCAAGGTGATTTTGAGGCTGTGCATGCCATCGCGTCAGCCGTGAAGGGACCGGTGATCTGTGGTCTCTCCCGGACCGCCCACAAAGACATCGACCGCTGCTGGGAGGCCATCGAACCTGCCGAAAAGCGTCGCATTCACACGTTCATCGCCACCAGTCCCACCCATATGGAGCACAAACTCAAGATGAGCCCTGATCAGGTGCTGGCTGAGGCCGCGTCGGCAGTGGCGCGGGCCCGCAGTTACACCGCTGACGTCGAGTTCAGTCCCGAGGATGCCTCAAGGTCTGACTTTGACTTCATGTGCGACGTTCTCCAGGCGGCCGTGGACAACGGTGCTGAGACCCTCAACATTCCAGACACCGTCGGCTACGCCGTTCCGACCGAGTGGGCTGAGAGGATCCGTGCCATCAGGAAGAGAGTGAGTGGCGACTACGTGATCAGCACCCATTGCCACAACGATCTGGGCCTTGCGGTGGCCAACTCCTTGGCCGCGGTGCAGGCAGGTGCACGTCAGGTGGAGTGCACCGTGAATGGAATCGGGGAGCGGGCTGGCAATGCCGCCATGGAAGAGGTTGTCATGGCGATCCTCACCCGCCCAGACACCTACGACACCATTGAGACCGGTATCCGTACCCAGGAACTGGCCAGATCCTCGCGGATGGTCAGTCGCCTCACCGGCTACCCAGTCCAGTTCAACAAGGCCGTTGTGGGGCGCAACGCCTTCGCCCATGAGGCGGGAATCCACCAACATGGCGTGTTGAACGAGCGCACCACCTACGAGATCATGGATCCGTCCGTGGTGGGCCAGGGCGAGAGCCAGCTCGTGTTGGGCAAGCACTCAGGTCGTGCAGCCTTCAGGGACACTCTTGAGAAGATGGGCATTGAGATCCAAGGCGATGCCCTCAATGCAGCCTTCACCCGTTTCAAGGAGCTGGCCGACCGCAAGGTCCAGCTGACTGATGCCGACCTTGAGGCACTCGTCGCTGAGGAGATGGGCGACAGAGTGGAAGCTACCTTTTCGCTTGTCAGCATCGACGTGAGGGCCGGTAGTTCGACAATTCCGTCGGCAGACTTGGTGATGCGGGTACGCGGCGAGGAAAAGTCGGTCTCCGTAGAAGGTTCAGGAATGGTGGATGCCTCATGCACGGCGGTCAAGATCGCTACTGGCATTGATGGCCACCTCACCGATTACAACGTGATGTCAGTTACCGGTGGTGTGGACGCCCTGGCCGACGTAGCCCTCTCCTTTGAGAGCAGCGATGGTCTGAAGGTGTCGGGACGGGGCCTTGCGAACGATGTAGTGGAAGCGTCCGCCAGGGCATTCATCTCAGCGTTGAACAAGATTGCTCGTGTACGCGACACCGGTGAGGATCCCAACGCCGTGGAGCGGCCAGGACACCTGAGTTGAGCCCGAGACCCCGTGGACACCGATTACTCGTTCTCTAGGGCACACTGGACCCGCCACAACTACCAATGAAATGGACCACCATGGAGATCGTGACAGTCGACGCCCACGAGTTGAAGAGGCAGATCCAAAACGGGATCGCTGCAACACTTGTCGACGTGCGTACCAGCGCCGAGTACGAGACGAGGCATATCGCTGGGTCTGTGCACCTGCCACTTGACTTGCTTGCAGGGCGCTGTGAACAGTTGTCCGAGGCAATCGGGCCCCTCGTGTTGATTTGTGAATCAGGTCAGCGCGCCCTTGAGGCCGGTGAACGCCTGGCAGCAGCCGGGTGTCAGACGGCGAGAGTCCTCAACGGTGGTGTCATCGCATGGAGCGAGGCTGGTGGCGACCTGGTGCTTGGAAGGCCACGATGGGCCATGGACCGGCAAGTCCGGTTTGCAGCCGGGATGCTCGTAGTGGCCGGCTTCGCACTCAACATTGCCGCTTCCGGATTCTGGGTGCTCTCACTTCTTATCGGATCTGCCCTGGCGACGACTGCTGCACTCAACATCTGTCCAATGGCCGTTGCCCTCGGGATGCTTCCCTACAACCGGGGGCCTGCAGTTGACGCCGACGATGCCGTACAAGTAATCAGGGAAAGAACATCCCTGAAAGGTACGTGATCTTCGCCTAGTCCTACCGTGGCTTCCTTTCCCAGGCCACAGGGAGGGCTCCGCCAGCACCTAGAACCTGATTGACGGATTCGGCTTCTGGGGGCTTCTATCGAGAAGGTGGGACGAGGTCTCCCATACCGATGGTCCTCAGTAGGTGCTCTAGAACCTGACAGTCCCCAGGCGTTCCAGGCTGGCAAGGTCATTGGCCTGCACCTGGCCCCAACTGTATGACCAAAGGTCATCATCGATGACGAGCGTGCGTTCGATCGGTGGCATCCAGGAGTAGTTCTCGGGGAAGCAGGCGCCGATGGTGGCTCCTTCGGGTACGTCAAGAGCCTCAATACCGAACTCCATGCCGTACTCGGCCACATCGGCAGCGCCCAAGAACTCGCACATGTAGCCGTCTACCCATGGGTAGAGGTCCTTTCCAGGGGTGGAATCGTCTGCCACGCAGAGCATGAGGGTGATGTCTTCGGGTAAGAACAGTGCCACCTCGGCCTCGGCATCCTCTGGGACTGCGGAGCCTCTCAGGAGGTTGGCGTCAATGGTTGGGCAGGGGAACTCGCCCGGTGCGTCGGGATCAGGCTTGTGGTCGATCCTCCCGACCTCAGTGATAGTTCCTTCACCTATTTGGAGGACTACGGCTGCGTTGACATCGCTGCGCCAGTCGCTGAATGGCATGACTGCCAACTGCTCGGGCTCCCACCACAGGAATGCCCTGTGGTCCCACTCGACTGGGCTGCTGCCACCTCCAGCTTCCCAGGAATCCAAAACGGTGGGCGCGGACAGGTTTGAGACGTCAAAGAGTGTGGCCTTGGAGCCGGTGGTGGTTCCTTCTTCGGTTGCATCCTGACCAACGCCCAGTATGAGGCCATCGCCCACAGGGTGCAGGTACCCGCTGTATCCGGCGATCTTGAGCTCACCCCTCACAGCGGGTGCCGTCGGGTCGGATAGGTCCACCGTGTAGAAGGGGTCGGTTTGGCGGAAGGTGACGACGTAGCCGGTGTCACCGATGAAGCGCACAGCGAAGATGTGTTCACCGCGACCCATGTCACCCACCTGGCCTACCTGGAGCAACTCGTCAGCGTCGCGGGTCAGCACCGTCACCAACGACTCGCTCTCATCTTGGAACCACCATGGGCTACCGAGTGTGCTCGCCACCCGCAGGTGGCCGCCGTGTTCGGACATGGCGAACTGGTTAAGGAGGTGGCCGGGAACCGTGCCCGAGGCAGTGTAGGGAGTAGAGGTCGGTTCAGTCACGTGGAACTGGTGGATTGAGGTGGCGTAGTCGTTGTCAGGCTCGGTCCAGAGGTCCTCGTCGGGTTCCAAATACCGGTGGGTGGCCACATAGAGGTGTTCGTTTCCGGCGTAGACGGTCTCACCGTCGGCCAGGACGCCCATGGTTGACGGAATGCCCAGCGGGGCACCCAAGTCCACAGTGAGGACCGAAAGGGTGGAAAAGCCCGAGAACTCGACTGGGTGGGCAACATCGCGGCAGTTCACGAGCATGCCGTCGGTGACTGTGCCGTTGCCAGCCTCGTGGACGTAGTGAGGTATCCAGTCCGCGATGGTGGTCTGGGCTATGGCCTGCCGGTTGGCCACCTCTGCAGCTTGTTCACTGGCGGGGTTGGATGGATAGACGAAAGGCAGTTCATCTGGTGCCGAGGTGGTGACGATTCGGGCTGCACCGTTGACGACACGGGCGCTCACATAGCGGCCATCAAAGGTGAGCGTGTTGGCGACGGTCAAGTTGGCGGGGTCGCTCAGGTCCACTTCGATGAGACTGGTGAGCTGACGCCACTGGCCAGGAGGGACCAGTCGGCTGAGTGGGCTGGTGTGAGCGTCTTCTACGTCCGGGCCGTAGGGGACAAAGGGTGGTTCCGCGGAGGCCATGACCAGTAGACGATCGTCGGCGAGGAGCAGGTCGTTACTCCACTGGTTCTCGAGGGTGAGCGTGTCGGTGAGAATGGCTTCCGGACCCGACACGTCGATGTTGTGCAACTTACTTCCCTGCACGACGATGATCCGACTGCCATCGGTCTTGATGAGGTCGGGCTCGTCGATGCCCAGTTCCTGCACGTTGGTGCCCGAGAAGTCGACTCCTGCAACCATTGATGCCTCGTCAAAACCGTCCGTACCAAGATCAGGTGCACCAATGGCCATTGCGGAAGACGACATTTCCATGTCCATCCCGGCACGCTCAGGCATGACCGGCCCCCCGAAAAAGCCACCACCCTGGCCCAGGCCGTAGGGGCCGACCCGTTTGGCGGCCTCAGCCCGCAGGTACACCAGCAGGTCCTGACAGGCGGTGAACGGTATGAGGCCACTGGTCAACTCCACCTCGCTGACGTCAACAGTCGCCACTGTGGTCGTCGTTGCCAGCGAACTCGTCGTGGACGTCGTAGTGGCGGCGGGCGGGTCCTCAGGGGGAAGCGTCGAGGTTGCACCTGAGAGACGGATTGGACCTGTGGCATCCACGGACCCACAGGCTGCTGCAGCGAGCGCGATCGCCACTAGCAAAGTGGTGGCGCGATGCCGCCAAAAAGTGTTCATTGGTCACAGCATGGCAGCAACGGAGGCCTGACTCGTGACGCCCGCCACAATGTGCGCACCAGCAATTTCGTCAGGAGGTTGTAGGAAGCCAAGCGGGACGGTCTGCTTCGTAGCTGGCGATGGCATCCTCATGGCGCAACGAGATATCGATGTCGTCTAGGCCCTCGAGAAACCGCTCCTGTGTCGCTGAATCCAACGGGAACGAACAGCGGATGCCTGCATCCGGGGCCTCAAGGGTCAGGTTCGCCACATCGACGGTAACGACCAGCTTCGGGTCGGCTTCGACGGCACAGAGCAGATCCTCGCCCACCTCTGCTGGGACCTCAACGGGCACCAGGCCGTTCTTCGTGCAGTTGTTGCGGAAGATGTCAGCGAAGCGGGGTGACACGACGGCTGCGAACCCGTACTGCTGAATAGCCCATACGGCATGCTCGCGCGACGACCCGGTCCCGAAGTTAGGTCCCGCCACGAGCACCACGGCTCCCTCGAAGCGCTCATCGTTCAACACGAAGTCACGTTGGTCACGCCACTCTGAGAAGAGGCCCTTGTCAAAGCCGGTGCGTTCGACCCTTTTCAGCCAGTCGCTGGGGATTATCTGATCGGTGTCTACATCAGAGCGTCGCAGTGGAACAGCGGTGCCCGAGACAATCTCAACTGCTTGCATCTCTCCTACCTCCTCAGTCCAGGTCGGCCGGTGAGGCGAACCGGCCGGCTATTGCACTGGCGGCAGCCACTGCAGGGGACACCAGGTGGGTGCGGCCACCACGTCCCTGGCGACCCTCAAAGTTACGGTTGCTTGTACTGGCGCAGCGTTCGCCGGATGACAACTTGTCGGGATTCATGGCCAGACACATTGAGCAGCCCGGCTCACGCCAGTCAAAGCCAGCGGCGGTGAGGACAGCCGGAATACCCTCGGCCTCGGCCTGAGCCTTTACGGAACCCGACCCGGGAACCACGAGTGTGCGCACCCCGTCCCTTACTGTGCGGCCTTTTGCTACGGCTGCTACGGCCCGCATGTCCTCGATGCGGCCGTTGGTACAGGATCCAATGAACACGGTGTCGACGGCCACATCCCTGATCGGGGTGCCAGCGGTCAACCCCATGTAGTCCAGTGCCCGGGCAGCTGACTCGCTTTCGTCGGAATTGGCCATTTGGCCCGGGTCCGGAACCGAGCCGTCCAGGCGTACGACCTGTCCGGGGTTCGTGCCCCACGAAACATGGGGCACCATGTCGGCACCGTCGAGTACGACCTCTGAGTCAAACACGGCGTCGTCGTCGGTCGTAAGCGACGACCAGTCGGCAACAGCGGCTTCCCAGTCGGCACCCACCGGAGCATGGGCCCTGCCAGCCAGGTAGTCGAACGTGGTCTGGTCGGGAGCGATCATCCCAGCCCGAGCACCAGCCTCAATCGACATGTTGCAGACAGTCATGCGTCCTTCCATGGAGAGGTTCCGAATCACGTCGCCTCGGTACTCGATGACCGACCCGATGCCACCACCTGTTCCGAGTCGTCCCACGATCGCGAGGATCACGTCCTTGGCGGTCGCACCGGCGGGTAGTTCACCGTTGACGGTCACTGCCAGGGTTCCGGGTTGCTGCTGGGGAAGGGTCTGGGTGGCCAGTACGTGCTCGACCTCGCTTGTTCCGATGCCGAACGCCAGTGCACCAAATGCTCCGTGCGTGCTGGTGTGGCTGTCACCGCAGACAACGGTCATACCCGGAAGGGTCAGGCCCATTTCAGGCCCGATGACGTGCACGATGCCCTGTCCGGGATCACCCATTCCGTAGAGAGGTATGTCGAACTCTGCACAGTTGGTACGCAATGCCTCAACCTGGCGGCGGCTGACCGGGTCGGCGATGGGCTGGTCGATGTCGGCTGTGGGGACGTTGTGATCCTCTGTGGCGATGGTCAGATCCGGCCGGTGAACGCTCCTGCCTGCAGCCCGGAGGCCGTCGAAGGCCTGAGGTGAGGTGACCTCATGGATGAGATGGAGATCGATGAACAGCAGGCTGGGCTGACCTTCGGTGGCGTGCGCCACGTGGCGTTCCCATACCTTCTGACTGAGGGTCTTCCCCGACATTGCTGCTCTCCTGTCGCCGATCGCCTCCACAGGCTAGGGGCCTCTCGCCCCACCTGCGGTACTGGTTTGCGTGCACCTTCTATCCGACCTGTCGCTTGTGACTGAACCTGGCACCCACAATTGTCAGCCGTTACCTGCTCCGTTCGCTAACGAGCAACCATCCCCTGTAACGCCTATGACCATGAATGGTGGAGTGGCTGCTCGGCGAGGGAAAGAAACTGTCTCAAGTGGCCCTTGCCCGGTCCACCAGGGCCAAGAAGCCAGCCTTGTCGAGGTCCCCCATGTGGCCGAGCACGCTCCCGTTTGCCGTCACGACAATGGCCGCTGGCTGCCCGAAGACGCCAAAGTGGGACCAGATCGGGCCACGGTCGGCAATGTTGGGAAACGAGTCGATGCCCCACTCCGACACGGTCGCTTCACCGTCTTGACTGAAAGTCAGGCCAGCCACGCCGACGAAGTTGAAGTTTGACTCTGCTGCGACCTCGACGACCGTCGGGGCTTCGGCCCTACAGATTGGTCAAGCGGGCGCCCAGAACCAAAAGAGCGTGTCTTGTCCAGTCAGGTCGGCGCCGTAGATTGTGCCTCCACCAATGAGGGTGGCTTCCCAGTCCAGGATTGCAGGAGTGTTAGCCGGGAAGGCGGTGACCGGTGAAATCGTGTCGGCGGTTGCGGCTACCAGCGACGTCGCATCGGTTTCGCTTCCACAGGCGGCTGCCAGCATGGTTACGCCTACCAGAGCGGCGGCAAGCGCAGCAGGTAGATGTGGCGGTTGGTGCACTTCGTGACCCTAGGCCCGTTACGGTCCATTGGGTGAGTACACGCCTTTTGATCCTGTCAGCGCTGCTCTGTGGCATGGCGCTGCTGTTGGCGTTTTCTATCCAGGTCCTGGTATCGCCATGACGCACCATGACGTGGTCGTCATCGGCGGAGGCCCAGGAGGCTATGCGGCTGCCCTGTATGGCGCTTCAGCCGGGCTTGATGTGGGCCTTGTTGAGGAGCATCTGCTCGGCGGGACCTGCCTGCACGTCGGCTGTATCCCCGCCAAGGAACTACTGGAGACGGCTTCGCTGCTGCGGGCGGTCAAGGGAGCTTCGGAGTTTGGGGTCGATACGGGTGGTGAGCCAGACGTGGACCTGTCAGTCAGCCAGGAGCGCAAGCGGAGCGTCATCGACAAGTTGTTCAAAGGCCTCGGGTCACTGCTGTCAGGTCGTGGTGTCACGGTCTATGGCGGCACGGGCCGTTTGGGCCCCGACCACATAGTCACAGTCGAGTACGGCGAGGGCAGCGACCAGGAGGGCACCTCGACAATCCAGGCCGACCACGTGGTCTTGGCAACTGGGTCATCTCCAAGGAGCATCGACGGGTTCGCGGTCGACGGCCAGCTAGTTGTCACAAGTGATGAGTTGCTCTCGATCACCGAAGTGCCCGCGCGGGTGGCCGTCATTGGCGGTGGCGCAATTGGTTGCGAGTTCGCCTCGATGCTCTCCGACCTGGGGTCTGAGGTCACGGTGCTTGAGGCCCTCCCTGAGATCTTGGCCGAGTGTGATGCCGATGTGGGAGCGGTGGTGCGGCGGTCATTTCGCCGTCGTGGAATAAACGTCCACACCGGCGTGTCGGTCGACGGGCACGAGCCCGCGGGTGGTTCGACCACGATCAACTTTGGCAGTGCACCCGACCAGCACCAGGTGGAAGTGGACCTTGTGGTCATGGCCGTGGGAAGGAGGCCTCGGGGTGATGCGGCTGGACTTGTGGGTACACGGGTCGAGATCAACGAGCGAGGCTTCATCTCAGTCGATGGCCGCCTGTTGACCGGGGAACCAGGTGTTTATGCAGTGGGCGATGTGATCTCCACTCCGCAGTTGGCCCACGTGGCCTTTGCCGAAGGCATGTTCGTCGTGAAGGACCTACTTGGCGAAGCTCCGCTGCCGCTGGACCCGGCGACGGTGCCATGGTGCATCTACAGCCATCCCGAGGTGGCCTGTGCCGGCCTGACTGAGGCGGCGGCAGTGGAAGCCGGTCACGAAGTGGTGGTTTCGTCACACAGGTTCGTCGGTAATGGCCGGGCCATGATCGTGGGCGACACCGACGGCATGGTGAAGGTCGTCGCCGAGGCTGGCCCCGATGGTCGCGCCGGTCGCATCCTGGGCGTGCACATGGTTGGCCCGTGGGTGACTGAGCAGCTTGGTCAGGGCTACCTGGCTGTGAACTGGGAAGCCACCGTCGACGACGTGGCAGCACACATCCAACCCCATCCGACCCTGAGTGAACTGTTCGGCGAGACGGTGCTCTCCTTGACAGGTCGCTCCCTGCACGGCTGAGGTGGTGTCCTGATGGCCGACTTGTTTCTTCCGCAACTTGGTGAGGCAATTACCGAGGGAACTGTCATCCAGTGGTTCAAACGGGTGGGTGACCATGTGGCGCTCGATGAGCCGCTCTACGAGGTGTCCACCGACAAGGTCGATTCGGAGGTGCCGTCTCCGGTGGCCGGTGTACTGCTAGAGATCGTGGCCAACGAGGGTGCCGTTGTCGAGGTAGGTGGCCTGTTGGCCAGGTTTGAGATCGACGAGGGCGCTGTTGCTGCGGCTCCTCCGGTATCGGCTGAGCCTGCCGCAGCCCCTGCCCCTGAGCCGGCAGTGGAGTCCGAACCTGAATCGGTACCGGAACCTAAGACTTCTTCGTCTGGTTCATCACGCCTTCTCTCGCCGGTGGTTCGTGCCCTGCTTGCCGACAACGGTGTTGACCCGGCCCGGGTTGCTGGAACCGGAGTGGGAGGCCGCATCACCCGAGCCGACGTCGAGAACTTCCTGCGCGACAACCCTGGCAGGGCCGAGCCGTTCAACTCGATTCGCCGGATTACCGGTAGGCACATGGTGTCTTCCAAGTCCACGTCTCCGCACGTACTCACTGCCATAGAAGTTGACTTCGAGGGCGTCGAGATGGTCAGACAGGCGCATCGTTCTAAATGGAAGGAGGCCGAAGGATCGAGCCTCACCTACCTTCCGTTCATCGTGCGGGCAGTTGTCGAGGCATTGGCCGACTTCCCGCGGATCAACGCCAGCGTGGGTGACGGTGAACTGATCGTGCACGGTGATGTGAACCTGGCCGTGGCTGTTGACCTGAACTTCGAAGGCCTCCTCGCTCCGGTCATCCGAGGTGTTGACGCCATGTCGCTCACCGAGGTTGCGCGAGCGATCGTGGACATGTCTGGCCGGGCTCGTGCGAAGAAATTGCTTCCCGACGACCTAGCCGATGGCACGTTCACCATTACGAATGCGGGGCAGTACGGGACGATGCTCCAATTCCCGATCATCAACCAGCCGCAAGTGGCCATCCTGTCCACAGATGGGGTCAGTCGGAAGCCCGTTGTGGTGGTCGACGACGCTGGTACCGAATCAGTTGCCATCCACTCAGTGGGGGTTCTGGCTCTGGGATGGGACCACCGGGCGTTCGACGGTGCCTATGTGGCGGCATTCCTAGCGAAGTTGCGCGAAGTGATCCAGACCCACGACTGGGAGTCCGAGTTCTGAACAACACCGCCCCTCCCGCTGCCCGGCCGTTTCGCGTCCGTTGGTTGGGGAGGGTGCGCTACCGCGATGCACTAGCCCTGCAGCGGGCGGTCCACTCCCATGGAACCGATGACCACCTGTTGCTCTTGGAACACCATGCCGTGTACACGTTGGGGGTGCGGGCCAACACCGAGAACCTGTTAGCACCACCTGAGGAAGTCGGTGCTGACCTAGAGGTGGCCGACCGTGGGGGCGATATCACCTTTCACGGCCCGGGCCAACTGGTCGGCTATCCGCTCTTGCACCTGCCGGGCAAGCGCGGTGGAGGTATGGCCGACACCGTCGCCTACGTGCGTTCAGTAGAGGACCTGCTGGTCGGAGTCTGTCAAGACCTGGGCCTCACCGATGTGGGTCGCCTCGAGCCCTATCCGGGTGTCTGGATCGAGCCCGAAGGGCCCAACCCGCGCAAAGTGGCCGCAATCGGTGTCAAGTTGACCCGTGCCCGGACAATGCACGGCTTTGCGCTGAACGTTGATCCGGACCTGTCATTTTTTGACCGCATGGTGCCTTGTGGGATCAGTGGCCTTGGCGTGACCTCATTGGCCGCTGAGGGGGTGGAGGTAACGATCGCTGAGGTTGTAGACCTAGTGGCTGAGCGGGCTGCGGGGCAGTGGGCGGGGGGTCCCGTAGAGAGAGCCGACGTGGAGTGGCGTTCTGACGTCAGCGACCTGAGTGCCTTCAGCCGCGGAGAAGGGCCCGGCGCGCAGCCACCGCTGGGGCGCAAACCCAAGTGGATGCGGGTCAACTTGGAAACGGGGCCGGAATATCGGCGGCTCAAAGGCCTGATGCGCCAGCAACAGCTGGTGACCGTGTGCGAGGAGGCCGGCTGCCCCAACATCTTCGATTGCTGGAATGACGGTACGGCAACGTTCATGATCAACGGTGAGCGCTGCACCAGGGCATGTGGCTTCTGCTTGGTCGATACCCGACGGCCCGGCGAGTTGGATGCAGGTGAGCCGGGGCGGGTAGCAGTGGCAGTGGCCGAGATGGAACTCGCTCACGCCGTGGTAACAGCCGTTGCACGCGACGACCTGGCTGACGGTGGGGCGTCGGCGTTCGCAGCCACGATCGCCACTGTCAGGGAGGCCAACCCTGAGACAACCATTGAGGTGCTCATTTCCGACTGCAAAGGCGATCCCGTTTCGCTGGGAACTATCTTCGATGCACGGCCCGACGTGTTGAACCACAACATCGAGACCGTGGCACGACTTCAGCGGCGGGTGCGGCCCTCGGCTTCCTACGCCCGCAGCCTCTCTGTGTTAGCGCGAGCCGGGGCGGCCGGACTCACGACCAAATCGTCGATCATGGTTGGTCTGGGCGAGACCGATGCCGAGGTCGATGGCTGCCTGGCAGACCTGGCAGCGGTGGGCTGCGACATCGTCACCATCGGCCAATACCTGATGCCAACCACCAACCACCTACCAGTAGAGCGCTGGGTAGAGCCGGCGACGTTTGAAAAATGGGCCGAACTTGGCCTGGCGCTAGGTATCCCACACGTTGAGGCCGGCCCGCTCACAAGGTCCAGTTATCACGCCCGTCAGGCTGCCGCTGCTGTTGGAGGCGTACCGGTGGCGTTGGCATCCCGGTAGCCCCAGGCC
>Ga0066863_10001387_pt1 | contig 12042 bp, 11 predicted proteins | sample ETN02SmetaG_2_FD_65495 | JGI IMG/M metagenome (GOLD analysis project Ga0066863, IMG submission 65495) | Marine microbial and viral communities from oxygen minimum zone, Eastern Pacific Ocean - ETNP2014F10-02SV253 | ecosystem: Environmental > Aquatic > Marine > Oceanic ...
CGACAAACAGGAAGTAATATCCGGTAAATAACAGGTGGTTGAGACAGTTGTTAGGATTCCACCCAGACCTTGGGGGGCACCCCCTGTGTGTTAGATATTACCACCCCTCACACAAAACAGGTAAAAATACCCATCTTTGACATTCTCAGCATCAGAGTGTATTGTTGAAGAATTTGATAAAGGGCTCATAACCTAATCGGAGAGTCTTTGAGTTTATTCGGGGTTTGTATATGTGAAGTTAGGTCAGTCTCATAACCCGATGGGTGGATAGATTTGAAATAAATTATTTATTACTTTAACTATTATTATAATTCATGAATGATCTCTTCCTTCACTTCATCCACCCAAGATATTCGTTTGGGGTCAACAGTTTGCGAACCTTTACACGGTTTTTCCCGCGGACATCGGTCAATTTGGGGGCATATAATGATACAGGGTTTTTCTAGCGCGTTAACAATCCATGAAAAATTTGAAATTTCCGCAATCGTCCGCACCACGTTCTTTAATTCATCTGGAAGCAACGTTTCACCTTTTGGTGAGCACGCGGCATCAATTTGATCCAAAATTTCTTTATGATCATATCCCTGTGAATGAATCATGGGAACAAGATCAATTCCCACCGTCACAATATGGGGATTCCCGGCTGCGTCTTTTGTCCAAACAGAAATACAGGCGTAGAGTTGTTTAATATCACCATGTTTTAATAAGGAAATTTGGTTTTTCGGTTTTTTATATCTTGTGTCCGATAATTGCCTAAATAATAACCACTGTGGACAAACGGGGGAGGTGGCAGATCGCATACTTCCCCACGGAATCGGAATCCGATTTCCGCAATAGGAAGCACGAATAAATCCCGGTGGATAGAGATCAAAATAATGCCAATAGTCGTAGGACGAAACCATGCCCATCCGCCTCATGATAACAGATACGGTTAATCCAATCTTTTTAGCCGACATTGGGTCATACCCATTCCTGACCATAAACCTCCTAAAGGGTTGCCGCGGACACAACAGGGCGCCGGCGAAAAAACTGCATTCAAAATCACGCCATGCAATTAAGATATCTTCCTGAGTAACGTTTCGAAGATACTGTGTAGATGGTTGGGGTGATCCACCCAATTCTCCACCGGCGGCATGAGAAGAGATGACACCATCACCATCATGTAGTACCTTATGGGCCAAGTGAAGCGCCAATTCATATTTGATCCGCTCCGGTTGATTATCCAATTCTTTATTTAAATAAACTTTATTTGGCGAATCATAAAAAGACCGAAATAATGTTTTTATCTCATGTCCCGCATCGTGGCGCGTCAGAAAAGGCGGACGATCAAACCACTCAATTTGTAATTCATATTTTTTATACAAATTTATAATACCATCCACAGAAAGTGGAAATTTCTTCCCACCCACTTCATCCGCAGCCCGTTCAAGATCAGGAAATTTGTTAAATTTTTCTTCTTGATAAGACCGGATCATGGTATGAGCAAACTGGCGGCCGCTGATACCGGATAATGTAAGCAATTCTGGAATAGCCCGGCTTAATAACTCCTTTTTAAATAATTCACCAGGCTCTAAAACCAATCGATCTTCCGGATAAGATAATCCATCGGATAAAGGCTGTTGTGGTGTGATGCGGTCATCTCTAAACCAGTCCCGTTGCTTACCAAAAAGCTCACTGAGGATATACAAAAGGTCTTCCGACGGATTTCGTTTTCCATTTTCAATCAAGCTCAAATAGGGAACGGAGGGGGCAAATTTTCTATTTATTTGATAACACCGGTATGCCAGATCATCCAAGGTCATTTTATTTTGTTTCCGCAATGAACGGATCTTAGCCCCGAGGAAGTGGGCTTTTTTCTGTGACATGTTTAGGGTACGCATAATCAGATTGTAAAATTAACACTGTAAAGTATTATATGTAAAGTTTAACTTTTTTATTTTATGAACACTCAATAGTTTCAATCGAACAAAAAAACATTTTCCACAATATTTTGAGAAATTAATGCAACTGAAACAACCCATATTAGAACAATCAATACAATCGGCCCCCCCTGGTGGAGTACTTGTTACGGGCAATATAAAACCAAGATTTGAGTCCATACTCACTCCGGATACTTTAACCTTTATCGCCACCCTTCACCGCCAATTCGAAACCCAAAGACAAACCTTGCTTCAAAAACGTGCTGAAAGACAAAAAGAATTTGACCGTGGAATCCTTCCTGAGTTTTTACCCGAAACAGAATCCATTCGAAATGCAGATTGGACCGTTTCGCCAATTCCAAGTGATCTGGAGGATCGTCGTGTTGAGATTACGGGGCCCGTGGATCGGAAAATGATCATAAACGCTCTGAACGCACCAGTGAAAGTATTCATGGCAGATTTCGAAGATTCAAATTCTCCTACTTGGGATAACACTATTAATGGACAGCTCAATCTTCGTGATGCAAATGACCGGTCTATCACATTTATTCATCCTGTAAAAAAGAAAGTGTATTCCTTGAATGATAAAGTGGCCACCCTCATGGTTCGGCCCCGTGGGTGGCACCTAGATGAAAAACATATCCTGGTGGACGGAATCTCTATTTCCGCCAGCTTATTGGATTTTGGACTTTACTTTTTTCATAATGCCAAATGGTTGATTGAAAATGGAACCGGTCCTTATTTCTATCTCCCAAAACTCGAAAATCATTTAGAAGCACGTTTATGGAATGATGTATTCATAACTGCACAAAATTTATTGGGTGTTCCAAGAGGATCGATCCGGGCCACTGTCTTGATTGAAACCATCACTGCCGCTTTCGAAATGGATGAGATCCTTTACGAACTTAAAGAACATTCTGCTGGACTCAATTGCGGTCGCTGGGATTATATTTTTTCTTTTATTAAAAAATTCGGAAAAAATAAAGACTTCCTGTTTCCCAATCGTGAACAAATAACCATGGATCGGCATTTTTTGAAAAGCTATGTAAAGCTTCTAGTCCAAATATGTCATAAACGGGGCATCCATGCCATGGGCGGAATGGCGGCACAGATTCCTATCAAAAATGACGAAGCTGCCAATCATGAAGCATTAGAAAAAGTCCGCCTAGATAAAGAACGTGAGGCAGAAGCAGGCCACGATGGTACCTGGGTTGCTCATCCTGGATTGGCTCAAATTACCCTTGATGCTTTCAATGAGAAAATGCCTGAAAAAAACCAGATCAATAAAGTGCAAAATCATCATAAGATCACATCACAAGATTTATTAAGAGTGCCCAAGGGTACCATTACTGAAGAGGGCTTTCTGCATAATATCCGTGTTGGGATTCAATATTTAACCGTATGGCTGAATGGAAACGGATGTGTTCCCCTTTATCACCTTATGGAAGATGCAGCTACTGCGGAAATTTGCCGAACACAACTCTGGCAATGGATTCACCATAAGGCATCTTTTGAAAATGGAAATCTCATCACGAAAGATCATTTCGAATCCAGTGTTATTTATATTATGGAAGAATTAAAAAGCAAGACAAACGTAAACTATGAAACCGCTGGGGAAATGTTCGCATCCATGGTGCTTTCAGAATCATTGGACGAATTTTTAACCATTCCTGCTTACAAACAATTAGACTAAAGGAGAATGACATGAAACTCAAGCATAAACAAAGCTATTTTGAACAAGACATGACTGACAAACGTGTTGTAAACGGTAGACACACATCTCTGTTGAAAAAACACGTTATGATAAGCCCTTTAAAAATGTAAGAAACAGATTTATTTGAACAAGCTATCTACATGAGGAAACCATGAATAAAAAAGAACAAATTCAACAATTGGAAAACGAGTGGGCAACAGACCCACGGTGGAAGAATATTACTCGAACCTACACGGCGGAAGAAGTTGTGGCACTACGGGGATCCTTTCAAATTAAACATACATTAGCAAAACGCGGAGCAGAAAAGTTCTGGGTAGACGTGAACAATAATGCCCCCGTTTGTGCGTTAGGTGCCTTGACCGGAAACCAGGCTATTCAAGAAGTCCAGGCCGGACTTAATGCAATCTACTGTTCTGGTTGGCAGGTAGCGGGTGATAATAATTCTGCCGGGACCATGTATCCGGACCAAAGTCTTTATCCTGTGGATTCTGTCCCGAAACTAGTGGAAAAGATAAATAATTCGCTTATGCGGACGGATGAAATTCATGCCCAAAAAAATGAGGATGAGATAGATTGGGTCGTTCCCATCATCGCTGACGCAGAAGCGGGATTTGGCGGTAACCTGAACGCTTATGAACTTATGAAACAAATGATCAAATCCGGTGCATCCGGCGTTCATTTTGAAGATCAACTTTCCTCTGCAAAAAAATGCGGTCATATGGGCGGCAAGGTACTAGTACCGACCCAAGAAGCAATCAATAAATTGGTAGCGGCTCGATTGGCGGCTGACGTTCAGGGTGTTTCTACAATTATTATTGCTCGGACAGATGCTAATTCGGCAAACTTGATTACCAGTGATATTGATCCTCGTGACCAAAAATTTATCACTGGAAAAAGATCCAACGAGGGATTCTATTATGTGAATAATGATTTGGATCAAGCCATTGATCGTGGACTTTCTTATTCCCCTTATGCGGATATGCTTTGGTGTGAAACGGCTCGCCCTAACCTTAAAGAAGCTCGGCGATTTTCTGAGGCAATTCATAAACAATTCCCGGGTAAGCTGTTATCCTATAATTGCTCACCGTCTTTTAATTGGAAATCAAACCTGACCGAACCAGAGTTACGTGCATTCCGGGAGTCATTAGCAGAAATGGGATTTGTATTCCAATTCATCACTCTGGCTGGATGGCATTCTTTAAACCTAGGCATGTTCGAACTTGCTCGGAATTATAAAGAATCCGGCATGTTTGCATATTCCAAAATGCAGAATCGTGAATTTGAACAAGAAGAGAATGGATTCCGTGCGGCCAAACACCAGGCTTTTGTGGGGGCAGGATATTTTGACGCGATCCAAAATACAATTGCCGGTGGTGCCCTTTCCACTAGTGCTATGACAGGGTCTACTGAAGAAGAACAATTTTCATCTGTAAGCCAACCCACAGATAAACAACCAATCGCACCTGCTTTTTCTCTTTAAACCCAAGATAAAATGCCTCCGTTTATTCATTGTGCAATTCAGTAAACTGGAGGAGTTTTTTTGAATCAAACATTAATCAAATACGTGTCAAGCACATGCTTGTATGCTAATCTGAATCGGGAATTTCAACGAAAGTCGACACCACCAACCTTAAAACATGAGGGGTAGAGTTCAATGTCTTTGGTGCCCTCACATTCTTGTTAAGATTTATTTAAGCCCCACATTCGTGGGGTTCTTTGATTTCCAACCTCTTTGTAAAAAAGTGGGGATGGGGTAAATTGTAGAGATGAATGAATTGCTTAAAAAGTCGATAAAATGGTGGCAAGAAAAACTTGGTATCTCTGATTATGGTATTATTTGGATTTCTTTTATTAAAGGTCTGATAATTGGATTATTGATTTATCATTTTTTTATTAGATGAAACGCCTTTTACTTACACCAATAGTGCTGTTTGTGTTATCCTACACATTGGCAAGCAATAGAGATATCTGTGAAATATCTGTAGAAAATCAAGAAGGTTGGAATTTGGTGGGGTTACCAGTTTATGTTAGTGATGATTCTTATCAATCAGTATTTCCCGGTTCTATTGAAAACACACTTTTTTCTTTCAGTGATGGAACATATACATTGGAAGATGAACTGATTTTGGGAGAGGGATATTGGTTAAGATTTTCTGAAGACCAAAATGATACACTTATTGGTGAATGTATGGATGATTTTACCATTTCGATGTACGAAGGATGGAATTTGATTTCTGTGGTTTCTCATCCTGTTAGTGTAGATGATATTGTTGATACTGATGGAATTATTATAGATGGAACTGTATTTGGATTTAGTGGTGGATATTATGAACCAACAATTATTGAACCGGGTAAAGGTTATTGGGTTCGTTGTTATAATGATGGTGAAATAATCATACCAGAAATTGAAGAGACCACTGTCACTGATATAGACGGCAATGTATATGAGACTGTGCAGATAGGTGAGCAGATATGGATGGCAGAGAATTTAAAGGCTACTCATTATAGAAATGGGGATGCTATAGATTATTATGACTATGACAATGAACCTTCTAATTCTGAAATATATGGAAGGTTGTATGAATGGCTTGATATTACTGATAGCAGGGGTGCATGTCCAGAAGGATTTTCTGTCCCATCTGATGAAGAATTTATGGAATTAGAAATATTTTTAGGTATGAGTGAAGAAGAGGCTAATGGAATAGGCATCAGAGGTACAAACGAAGGAAGCAAGTTAGCAGGTAATAGTGAATTATGGGAGTCAGAAGTCCTTACAGATAATCCTGCATTTGGCCAGTCTGGATTTAATGCTCTCCCAGCAGGTGATATGCAATGGGAAAGTGGATGGAGTGGTCCAATGAGATTTCAAAATTTAGGGACAGATACATATTTTTGGACTTCAATGTAACCGAACAGGTGATACACCAGACCTTCACTCCAGAATTATAGGCTTGCACAAGCGATTTCCCGAATCGGGGATCTCTTTTCCACATGGGTTTGAATAATTTTCCGTCTCTTCTCTGACAAACAAACAAAATACCTGCTTTGTTCCCCTGTTCCACTAATTCTGCTAAAGCCATTGCATGACGTGCTCCCCTTTCCGTTACTGCATCGGGAAATTGTGCAATCCCATTTTCAACATAAGTAACAGATTTAACTTCAAGATAAAATGGATTACCCTTTGGTGATTCCAATAGAAAATCAAATCTATGTTTACCTACTGTCACTTCAGATCTCACAAGGTCATAGTTTCTGAACATAGGTAAATTATTTTTTATTAGTAATTCTTTTACGAATCGATTAGGCAAAGTAGATACTAAAGAAATAAATTGTCCATTATGACAGACCATAACAGTTGTGAACCTTGTTTTTCTATGTATTTCATCTGATACTGGTCTTAGATATAATTCCGCATCCGGAAGCAACAATTCTTTCAATCTCCCTGGATCTGGCAAGTGGCTTTGAACCAATTCCCCATTTATTTCTACCACCGTTAGAAATCGGTTAGGACGGGAATGGAATCGTCCTTTGATTAGAGGTCCTTCAATCTTCACGGATAAATTTAAATCAGGGAACGGACATCAACCAATCTCACTAAACATCTTCAATTTATTTGCCACAAAGACACAAAGATTCACCCAAAAAAACTATTAGAAATATCCAAACATTCTCATTACATTGACAGACGTAATAGTTATTAATGATTCCTAGATAGGAGATTTACATGAAAACTTTGTCAAAATCATTTATCCTCATTTTGATATTTCTGGCGTCCTTTGTGTTATGCCAAGTGAACTACTCCGATCAGATTCAGCCTATTTTTAATAATAATTGTATTGGATGTCATGGCGGTAATGGAGGATTATTTTTAACTAGTTACGAAAATGTGATAGCTGGTGGTAATAGTGGAGTTGTAGTTACACCGGAGGATGGTGCAAACAGTCTTATCATACAAAAACTTAGAGGAACAGCACAAGGTTCTCAAATGCCAATGGGAGGAAATCCCTTGGATGAATCGGTTATTTCTCTCCTAGAGACCTGGATTGACGAAGGTGCTAATGAAACTACACAATTATCAAATATATCTGAGAACAGACTATATCCAAATGAACTTTCTATAATCGGAAATTATCCCAATCCATTTAATCCTGTCACCCATTTTCAGGTTTATTCTCCAATCGCACAGAAGGGGAAAGTTACGATCATCAATCTCTCCGGACAAAAGGTTGTTGATCTTGGTATCGTTCATTTAAATCCCGGTATCCAAAATTTTTCATGGAATCACCAAACGTTTGTCAACCTGTCGTCCGGGCAATATCTGTTTTTTCTGAAGACCGATGAATTGACAGTGACACACCGGATTTCTCTCATCAAATAAATATTTGTTCCTTCACTCCCTTTAGAGAAATAGTGATAATGATTGTTCGTCCCCGGGCGATCATTTTTATTGTATATTTCTTAAACAATCAAATTCGTCTAACTCTATGACACCCATATATTCCATCATTTTGGGAGTGGTTTTCTGGGCGATCTCTCTGTATTCGGTTACAACAATGGCATGGATGTGGAAATATAATGATCCATCAAAACACACTACTGATTCGGATACAGACGATGCCGATCTGTGGAAGACCACCCTGAAAAAATGGGTAATCTCCCACAGATTGGCAGGATTGATCTATGTGATTCTATATATTCTAATGATGAGTCAAATGGTTCCTAGGATGTGGACATATCAGATTGAACTTCCGGCACGAACAGTCGTTCATCTTGTTTTAGGCATATCCATAGGTATAATACTCACGTGCAAAATATGTATTATCCGGTTTTTCAAACATCTGGGAAGTGTCCTGCCGGTCTTTGGTTTCCTGTTATTTTTTCTAACAACAATTTTGTTATTCGTTTCGGTTCCATTTGCATTACAGGAACAGAGATTGCTCAGATCCATGAAAGCATTTTCCGAAGAAAATATGGAACGATTGACCCGGCTTCTCCCAAAAGCTGGATATACGAAAGAAGAAACCGATGCACTGGTTTCCGTTCATAACTTAAAAGCCGGTCGCAATGTCCTCCTTCAAAAATGTGTTCAATGTCACGATTTGCGGACGATGCTGGCGAAACCGAGAACTCCAAAAGGATGGCATGATCTGGTGATCCGTATGGCAACCAAACCCTCAGTCGGCATTACGATTGATCAGGATGATGTGGATTTTGTCACCCTATATTTAGTAGGAATCACACCTGATTTGCAGGAATCGTTAAAACAGAAACGCTCCAGTTCACCATCAACAACCGTAAAAACTCCAAAATTGACTCTCCCCTCCAAAATTTCGGATGATTTTGATATGAGTAAAGCAAAACTCCTTACGGAAGAAACATGTACTCAGTGTCATGAAATGGAGGAAATAATCAACCACGGTGGGGATACAATGGAAGGTTGGACAAAAATCATGGAACGAATGGTGGAAGAAAACGGATTGTATGAAGAACCTGAAATCCTAAAGGAAATATTACAGTATCTTTCCAGTATGTATCCACCTCAAGTCTCTATTAAATCCAACAGTAAAAATATTGAATAAAACTCAAGATCCTTGTAGCTTTTCCCAAGCAATGACTAGAAAATATAACAAGGAATTCTTTATTCACAGGATACACACGTTAGCTCGGGTAGGTGTTCTTATGGTATTTTTGGGAAGTTGTACCGATTTGGGCGATGTAATATTCATCGAAGAAATTGAAGGGTGTACTAATTTTGAAGCGTGTAATTTTAATCCGGAATCAACCTTAGATGACGGAACCTGTGCATTTGAAGAAGATATTTGCGGAATCTGTGGAGGAGCCGGAGTGGTAGCAGATGACTGCTGTGATGAGGGTGAAACCACGGATGATTGCGGTGTGTGCGATGGCGATAACTCTTCATGCATAAACTTTGCTGATGAAATTTTACCCATTTTTATTGATAATTGCATCGGTTGTCATGGCGGTTCAGGAGGATTATTTTTAAATACATACGAAAATGTAATGGCGGGTGGAGGCAGTGGTGCAGTTATTGAACCAGGAAATCATTCCAATAGTTATTTATGGCAAAGAGTGGATAATGGCTCCATGCCTCCGGGAAGCAATCCTGACCTTTTAACTGAACAGGTAAACTTGATTAAACAATGGATAAACGAAGGAGCACAGAATAATTAAATGAAAAATTTTCTTTTCCTGTTAATTCTATCAATCCAGCTATTTGCTCTACCCCGATTTGCAGCAGAGAACGGGACTTCCTGTAATCTTTGTCATGTAAATCCTACCGGAGCCGGACTTCGAAATGATTACGGCATATCCCTGTTCTCTATGGAGGAACTTCCAATGGAAAAAGGAATGGATTTGACCAATGATGATTATACAGGAATGATTCTGGAGTATCTGCGTTTCGGGGCTGATTTACGGTTTCAGGTTCTTTCCCACACAGACAATCAAGATGAATCCCGCACCGCTTATTTCCCTATGCAGGGTGATCTTTATGGGAATTTATCTGTCAGTAAGGGGGTTGAAGTCTATGTAAAACAGGATCTCCTTCGGCAGCAACCCGAATTCTGGACAACGCTCCCTCTTCTGCCAAACGAAGGATATCTCAGAATTGGGAGATTCATTCCTACGTATGGGCTACGGCTGGACGACCATACCGCATTCACCCGGGGAGGAAATCTAAGAATATCCCATGGTCTCCAAAAAGAAGGGATGCCATTTTCCCCTTATATAGAAACTCCCGGAATTATAGAAGCGGGAATGTATGTTTCGGATGTTTTCGTAACACTGAGTACTGCTAACAAATATGTTATGGGAAGTGAAAGAGGATACGGATTTTCAGAATCTCTGGAGGATAAAAATATCACACTCAGGGGAGAGTATGCGGGCAATATTGGTTCTGCAACCGTTCTTTTCGGAGGCTCATTTATGAAAGAGGGGGATTTCCAGCTTAAGGGATTGTTTGGAGGAACATCTTTCCTTGGACTGACTTGGATCGGAGAGGTTGATATAGCAGAGAATTGGATTGATGATAATACTTCTTTAGCGAGTTTTAGTGAATTTTCCTATCCTCTGAAGCAGGGTTTGCATTTTGTGGCACGGTATGATCTTTTCGATGAAGATATTAAAATAAAAAACAATGCAATTTCCCGGTGGACGGTGGGAACTGACGTTTTCCCACTAAGTTTTTTTGAAATTAAACTGCAAGGCAGATTTACTTCTTTAAGCGGGGATGGTGAAAACCCAGAGCCTGAATATCTTATTCAATTCCACACCTGGTTTTAGATGGAGGTCTCATGAAAATAATAATCAACTTTAATTTATTTTTCGTTTTTGTTGTAATCTGTACAGCACAGGAAATGACAAATGTGCAGGTGCTTCCTTTTGAGACAAAAAAGGAAGTTATGAAATATATGAAAAAAACCGTGTCCAAATCCCTGGGTGTAAAATGCAAGTTCTGTCATAATATTAAAGATTATTCCGATGACAGTAACCCTCATAAACTTGTTGCCCGTGAGATGATGCGGATGGTGGAGTCTATGAATACCCATTTGGATTCAGCATTCACTGCGGGTAAAAAAGCGGGAATGGCTGATTGGAATAATCTTCCAAAAGTAGAATGCTGGGTGTGTCATAAATCCACCACTGACGTTGAGTTCCAGAAATAGAATATATCTAATAAGTTAACCAATGGGAATCTGGACTCGTATCAAAAGGATTCGCCTTGAGTTCAAGATTCTTTTCATCCTGACCATCGGGCTGGTTCTTGGATTTGGTTCCTATGTCATCTATTCGGTTCAGTCTGAATCTAAAGCTCTCCTGCAACAGCACCGGGAAAAATCACACCTATTTGCTGAAACATTAAACACCGGAATCCGCCATGTAATGCTTGCAGGACGCTCCGGATACCTTCGATCAATAATTGAGGAAAGCAGGGAAAATTTCAATGGCATTGGCAGGTTTCAGGTATTTAATAATCATTCAAAAGAAATTATTCCTGAAACAGGCCCCTTTATTGCTCAACTGACCGAAGATAAAGACATAATTAAACTGGTGGAATCAGGAAACCAAACCAATATTCAATCGGAAAAATACATTGAATTCCTGAAAAATGAAAACGACTGCCAATCCTGTCATGGTTCCGATCATACCTTAAGAGCTGTCATCCCAATGAAATTAGAATACACCAAGGAAAATCAAAATCTCTTAGCCGGTGAAATAACTAGTCATGCTTTCGAAGCCATAATGTTGTCTGGAAAGGGAGAAGATTCTGATCTGTTAATGAAAGAATTACAAAAAGTGCCCGGTGTTCGTCGTGCCCTGGTGTACGACCCGGATGGATATATCGTTGTGTTTGGAGATGACGAAGATGAACTTCCAGAACCTATTGCA
>Ga0066863_10001413_pt1 | contig 11920 bp, 9 predicted proteins | sample ETN02SmetaG_2_FD_65495 | JGI IMG/M metagenome (GOLD analysis project Ga0066863, IMG submission 65495) | Marine microbial and viral communities from oxygen minimum zone, Eastern Pacific Ocean - ETNP2014F10-02SV253 | ecosystem: Environmental > Aquatic > Marine > Oceanic ...
GTTCCACTGAATGGATTCCCTCTTTTCCTTCTACGAATAATTTTTCTATTCCCAGGATTTGATTTGAAAAATTTTGAATAATATTTTTACGTTCTAAATTGAAATTAATATCTTCAAATTTCAATTCTTCAATTTTGATATTAGGTTTTTCCATAGGTGTTTTTGATCTTTTCAAATATTCTGTAGTAGATATTTCATTTTTATTCCATATCATCTTGTTATTTTCAATAATCATTAATCCATTATCTGATGCTACTTCTAATCTATTTACACCTGGAGCTTCTCCTGTAGTGGTGATAAATAAACCATGAGAACCATTAGAGTATTTAAATAAGGCAGTCACATCATCTTCTACTTCTATATTATGAAAACGGCCGAGATTGATATGAGCATGAACACTATCTGGCATACCAAAGAGCCACTGCCATAAATCCAATTGATGAATACTTTGATTAATTAGTACTCCGCCTCCTTCTCCTTTCCAGCTAGCTCTCCAATTGGAAGTACTATAGTAATAATTACTTCTAAACCAATCAGTTTTTGTCCATTGTATTCTATGAATTTCTCCTAATTCATTATCAGTAATCATTTGTTTTAGTGTTTTATATATTGGATTTGTACGATTGTTTAACATTACACCAAAAGAAACATTACAAGAATTTGCAATATTAATTAATTCTAAGCATTTTTTTGTTGTAACGGCTAAAGGTTTTTCAACCAAAGTATGTTTCCCACTTTTTAATGATTGAATTCCAAGGGGAACATGTGTTGTATGTGGAGTTGCTATAAGTACAGCATCAATATTTTTATCATTAAAAAAGTCATTGCTGTTTGTGAAAAATTTGATATCAGGAAATTTGTTTTTACATTTAATATCAATATCACATATTGCTTGAAGCTCTGCATTCTCTACCAAATTAGAAATAAGAGTTTGTGCATGGTCTGCCCCCATTGCACCTATACCGATAATTCCCCATTTAATTTTATTTTTAGGCATATATGTGTCCATATTTAGATTAAAGAGTTACATAATAATAATAGAATATCTTATATTCATATGATAAAAAAAGGGGAATTTGAATCTAAAAAGAGAGTGGTGGGCGATGAGGGACTCGAACCCCCGACTTCCTGCGTGTAAAGCAGGCGCTCTAACCAACTGAGCTAATCGCCCTAATTTTTTTTACTCGCGCCCGGTGGGATTTGAACCCACAACCTCAGCCTCCGCAGGGCTGCGCTCTATCCAATTGAGCTACGAGCACTTAACTAGATCTTATATTATAAAAAATCATTACGATTAATGAAAGGTTGATTTAAGATTTAAATATTAGATCTATCAAATCATATAATGCTTTTCCACCTGTAATTTTATAATTGAATTTTATCAATTTTAATTTATTAGGTTTTTTTGAATTATTTTTATTTTGTTTTTGTTTTTTTTTATTATTCATAAAAAAATTTAAAAGTTTTATGGTGGCAACGGGAGGATTTGAACCTCCGGCCTAACGCTTATGAAGCGCTCGCTCTAACCCCTGAGCTACGTTGCCTTAAAATATAAATCAATCAAAAGAGTATAATAAAATATAATTGAATATAAAACTATAGAATGCTAGAAAATTAGCACATTATAATGTTACAAATCCTTGTAACACAAATTTATATAACTTTACATAAGGAGGTGTAAGATATTTAATTTAAAATTAAAAACTAATTGGTTTAATAGGAAAAAGGAAAGAGTTGCTATTTTTATTGATGGAAGTAATCTCTATCATAGCCTTGAAGAAAATTGTAAAAGATCTGATTTGAATTTTGAAAAATTTTCAGACGAATTGACCCATGACAGGCAATTATATAGAACATATTATTATAATGCAGAAAGAGATGCTGATATAAATCCGAAAGCATATGCTGCTCATCGTACATTTTTAAGCACATTAAATAATAAACCTAAATATGTTGTAAGATTAGGTAATTCAAAACAACGTGGGGATACTACAGTAGAGAAAGGTGTAGATATTATGCTTGCTACTGATATGCTGAAATATGCTTGGGATGATTTGTATGATATTGGTATCGTTGTAAGTGGAGATGGTGATTATACATATGCTATTAAAGCTGTGAAAGAGTTAGGTAAGTATGTTGAAGTCGTGGCATTTTCTTCAAATCTTTCAAAACAATTAGCAGATGAATCGGATTATTTAATTCAATTATCTCCGAAATATTTTTCAAATTTATGGATAAATAATAAACGTAAATTTAACAATGTTAACAGAAAGAATCCACGATATAGAAAAAACTATAGAAAAAGACAATAATTTCATCAAAGTTTAGTTCTTTAATACTTTATAAAGTTCTGATATAGTTATGTTTTGTTTTTACAGGAGTTTTAATGTCTGTTAGCGTTGTTTTGGGTGCCCAATGGGGAGATGAAGGCAAAGGTAAAATAATTGACTTAATTGCTGGAGACTATGATATTATAGCAAGATTTTCTGGCGGTAATAATGCTGGCCATACAGTGATCAATGAATTTGGTACTTTTTTCTTTCATTTATTGCCATCTGGTATGTTTAATGAGAATGCAAAAAATTTTATTGGCAATGGAGTGGTAATTGATCCAAAAGTGTTGGTTGAAGAATTAGAATCACTAATAAATTCAGGGATTGATATAAAAGATCGATTATTAATTAGCGAAAAAACTCATTTGATTTTACCTTATCATATAGATATAGATCACTTGGTTGAAAAATCTAGAGGAAAAGATTCAATAGGTACTACTGGTAGAGGTGTTGGACCAGCATATTCTGATAAAGCATCAAGGATAGGTATAAGAGTGGGAGATTTTTTAAATAAAGATGAAAATTATATCATTGATAGAATTACTCAATCTGTCGACCATGCTAATGTTATTATTGAAGCTTATGGAGGAAAAGTCCATAAACTTTCTGATATTTTGATTTTTTGTAATAAATATTTTGATAAATTAAGACAATATGTTGGACCAGTCGAGAATGAAATCCAGGAATCTCTATTAGATAGTAAAAATATTTTAGCTGAAGGAGCTCAAGGTTCGTTGTTAGATTTAGATCATGGAACATATCCTTTTGTTACCTCTTCTAATTCTTCTATTGGCGGTGTTCTAACTGGATTAGGTGTCAATCCTTTTCAAATTGATAAAGTAATTGGAATTTACAAAGCTTACACTAGCCGAGTAGGCTCGGGCCCGTTCCCAAGTGAAATAGAGGGTGAGATTGCAGATAAATTGAGAGAGATAGCACATGAGTATGGTACTACAACGGGTAGACCAAGAAGATTAGGTTGGTTTGATGCAGTCGCAGCAAAATACAGTGCGAGAATAAATGGATTTAATTCATGGATATTAACTAGATTGGATTGTTTGGATAATATTAATGAATTAAATATAGTTGATCACTATGAATATGAAGGGCAGAAAATTGATTATATATCTTCTGATATTTCAAGTTTGGAAAAATGTAAACCTGTTTTGAAATCATTTCAACCTTGGAATAATTCTACATATGGATGTACAAAGCTTAAAGATTTACCATATGAGGCAAGAAAATATATAGAATATATTGAAAATTATATTAATGTTCCTTTGAAAATTATATCTACTGGACCGAAGAGAGATGAGGCTATATTTATAGATTGATCTAAACTTATATTATTTTAAATCTATATTATATTTTTTTAGTGATTCGTCTAAGATAGCTTTTGTTTGTTCATCAGGTTCTGTCATAGGTAATCTAGGTGATCCTATATCGTAGCCTGCCTTTTTTACATAATATCTAATTGGGATAGGATTTGTTACTACAAATATTATATTGAAGAACTCTAATAACCTTTGGTGCTCCTTTCCTGCAACTTCTATATTACCTTCCAGAACATGGCCAATTAATTCTTTTATTTGGGAACTTACAATATGTCCTGCTACGCTTACAATTCCATAACCTCCAGCGGCTAAAATGTATAAAGTTTCATTGTCATTCCCACTCCATACTTTAAAATCATCAGAAGTATTACTTATTATTCTTGTTATCTGATCTAAATCATTGCTTGCTTCTTTTATTCCTACAATATTTCCTAAATTACTTAATTTAATCGTTGTTTCGTCAGTCATATTCAAACTTGTTCTACTTGGTACATTGTATAAAATACATGGAATGGAGACTTCTTCAGATATTGATTTAAAATGTTGGTATAAACCATCTTGTGTTGGTTTATTATATGAAGGAACAGTTAGCAATAATCCATCTACTTCTGCTGCTTCAGCTAATTTACTTAATTTAATGCTTTCTTTTGTATTATTATTTGTGGTTCCTGCAATCAATGCATGTTTAGGTCCAATACTTTCTTTTACTATGGAAAATAATTTAAGTTTTTCTTGATCACTAATTGTCGGAGCTTCTCCTGTTGTACCACCAATAACTAAACCATCGCTACCACTATCGATTATTGCTTTAGATAATTTTGCTGCCATATCATAATTGATGTCTCCATTTTCATCAAATGGAGTTATCATTGCAGTTAATAATCTTCCTATATTCATATTATTTGTTTAGTGAAATTTTAATTGGTTAGGATATATTAGCCAATTTTTTGAAATACTTCAAGAATTTGAATAGCATTCAGTGCAGCACCTTTTATTAAATTATCACTTACAGCCCAAAGATTGATAGCATTCTCATTAGAAATATCTTTTCGTAATCTGCCAACAAAAACATCATTTTTCCCCTCTCCATAAATTGGTGTGGGATATGAATTTGTACTAATATTGTCAATTACAGTTATCCCCTTATAATTATTTAAAAGATTGGTAATTAGATTTAAATTAGGATTAGTATTAAATTCAATATTTATACTTTCTGAATGGCAGCGAATAACAGGGACTCTGACACACGTAGCTGAAACTTTTAAATTCGGTTCTGATAGAATTTTTCTTGTTTCATAAAGCATTTTCATTTCTTCTTTTGTATATAAGTTTTCTTCAGGTGCCTCAACATGAGGAATCAAGTTTAAACCTATAGTGTGAGGATAAACATTCATTTCTTCTGATACTTTCCCTGTTTGAAGGTAATGTTTTGTTTGATTAATTAATTCTTCAATTGCTAAATTTCCTGTCCCGGATACGGCTTGGTATGTGTCAACAATTATTCTTTTTAATTTATATTCTGACCTAAGCGCATCTAAAATCATTGCTAAAGGTGTAGTTGTACAATTAGGTATTGCAACAATTCCGTTATGTACATTAAGACTGTCTGAATTTATCTCAGGAATTACTAAAGGGACATCATCATTTAATCTGAATTCAGAGCTGTCATCAATCATAATAACATTATGTTCTTTTGACTTCTCTGCAGCCATTTTACTTACCTCAGAAGAGGCAGAACTAAAAACAAAATCTAATCCAGAGTAAAAGTCATTTGAATTTTCTTGAATAGTATACTCTTGATTTTCATAGTTTATCTTTTTCCCTATAGATCTTTTTGATGCAGATAACCGAAGATCTGTAATATTTAAATTTGAACTTGGTAGTAAATCGAGAAATACTTTTCCTACCGCACCTGTTGCTCCTATAATACCTAATTTCATATATTCACCTTTTATTTCTGTTATAGAAAATTATATGTAGTATTATATATGTATATGGCTAATTTCAAAAAGTAGAATCCCATGTTGTATATAATTGCTTCTCCAATAGGAAACTTGGAAGATCTTACTTTAAGATCAATTAGAATTTTGAATGAAGTCAATTTGATTTTATGTGAAGATACCAGGGTAACAAAAAAATTACTGACTCATTATAAGATAACTAAACCATTAATTAGATATGTTGATGATGATTCGAAAATTAACTTTTATATAAATAAATTGAATTCAAATGATGTAGCATTAGTAACTGATGCAGGTACTCCTTTATTATCTGACCCTGGATATAAATTGATTAATATTGCACGCCAAAACAATATAGAAGTTACATCTATACCAGGTAGCTCTGCTTTAATGACAGCATTATCCTTGTCAGGTAGACAAATGAATAATTTTATATTCGAAGGGTTTTTTCCACGAAAATCTAAAGATCAATTGCAATTAACATCTATCTTAAGATATAGAATGAAGGACACTTTTCTTTTTGAAAGCCCCAAAAGAATAAAATCGACATTAAATTATTTGAAAAACAAATTATCAGAAAGAGAAGTCATAGTATTTCATGAGTTAACAAAATTAAATGAAAAAGTAATTGAATTTAATTTGTCTGAACTACATTTATATGACTTTAAATCATTGGGTGAGTATATTATTTTAATTACGGGTATATCCACTAAGAATTCAAAAATAGATAAAGATTTCTCCATTTATATCAAAGATGAAATTGAATATTTAGTTGATAATGGATTATCTCTTAAAAATGCCTCTAAAATCATAGCTGATATATTCGATTTCCCAAGAAAAGATATTTATAATATTTGGGTAGATAAAAATTAACTTTCAATTATATTAATTTATGATCAATAATAAGAAAAATATTTTAGTTTCGGTTGCTTGGCCTTATGCAAACGGCGGGATACATATTGGCCATATGGCAGGTTGTTATTTACCAGCAGATATATTTGCTAGATTCCATCGCATGTTAGGGAATAATGTTTTAATGGTTTCTGGTAGTGATGCACATGGTACCCCTGTAGTGATTAAATCTATACAAGAAAATAAAACACCGGAACAATTATTTGATTTTTATCATAAAGATATATTGAAAACTTGGAATAATTTAGGAATAAACTTTGATTTGTTTACTTCTACGCATACTGAAAATCATGAAAAAGTGGTTCAGGGCATTTTCCTTGATTTATTAGATAAAGGATTTATTTATGCCCAGGAAATGATTTTACCTTATTGTTCTGATTGCGAAAGATTTTTAGCAGATAGATATATTGAAGGTACTTGTCCTAATTCTGAATGTAATTCTAAAGACGCTAGGGGTGATCAATGTGACAATTGTGGAAAAACTCTTGATCCTAAAGATTTAATAGATATAAATTGTAAAATTTGCTCAAAATCAGATGTGATCAGTTTTCAGAAATCTGATCATTATTTTTTGAAACTTAGTTATTTTCAGGATGATTTAAAACAATGGTTAAATTCTAAAAATAATTTTAAATCAAATGTTAAAAATACCTCTTTAGGATTTTTAGCAGAAGGATTGATAGACAGGCCAATAACAAGAGATATTGACTGGGGTGTAAAAGTCCCTGTTAAAGGATGGGAAAGTAAGAGAATCTATGTATGGTTTGAAGCAGTTTTAGGATATCTATCTGCTTCTATTGAGTTTTTTTCAACAACTGATGATAAAGATGGCTGGAAAAACTTTTGGCAAAATTCATCAGAGGCATATTATTTTATGGGCAAAGATAATATTATATTCCATTCTATAATTCTTCCTTCTATTCTATTAGGTAAGGGGGAATTGAATTTACCTCATAACATCCCTGCTAATGAATATTTAAATCTTGAAGGACTTAAATTATCATCTAGTAGAAATTGGGCTTTATGGGTGAACGAGTTAAGCGATATTTACGAACCTGATTCTATTAGGTATTCACTAGCATCAAATTTTCCTGAAACATCTGATACTGATTTTAGTTTAGATGAACTTGTTAGAGCTAATAATCAGGAATTAGTTGCTACCTATGGCAATTTAGTAAATAGAATAGTTAATATTTGTATTAAAAATTTTGATTCTAAAATTCCTAAAGCGATCCACATTGATGATGACAGTCAAAAAATTATTGATATGTGCCATGATACATTGAAAGTTGTAAAAGATGAAATTTCTAATGCAAGACTACGAAAAGGACTTTCTGAAATAATGAAATTATGCGGGAATATTAATAAATATATTGATATGAAAGAACCATGGAAATTAGTTAAATCTGATAAAGAAAAAGCTTCTGAAGTTATTTGGGTTTGTATGACTGCTATTAATTGTTTAAAAATATTATTTAATCCATATATTCCATTTTCTTCCCAGAAATTAAATAATATTTTAGGATTTTCTGACGATCTGATATCTAAATGGGAGTGGTCTGAAAATGATTTGCCAATAAATCAAGAAATAAATTCCCTTGGACCTTTGTTCAAGAAAATAGAAGTTGAATAAATGGTAATATCTGCATCTCTTACTAATAGGATAAATAATGTAATTAACGTTGAATTGGATTTGATGAAACAAAAATTAATTGATCTTGATTTTGAAGATGATTATATAAATGATTTAGCTAAAGAAGTAACTTCCACCTCGAAACAAGGTAAATTATTACGCTCGATGCTTACTCTTCTTATCGGGCAAATGACTGAAGAAATAGATGAAAATATTAGTATGAATATAGTTAATGTATCTGTAGCTATTGAATTGTTACATACAGCTAGCTTGGTTCATGATGACATTGTTGACAATGCTACTCAAAGAAGAGGTAAAGAATCATTCAATTATGTATATGGAAATGATATGGCCGTGATGATGGGAGATATAATTTTTGCTAAAGCCGGTATGTTTGTATTTGATACTTCTAATGTTGAAGTTATGAATAGATTTGGTAGTACTATTGTTGACCTTTCAATGGGGCAATTACTAGAAATGAAAAGTAGAAATAATATAAAACAATCCAAAGAGAATTATTTATATAGAATCCGTAAAAAAACTGCTTCATTATTTGAGACTGCTACTTGGTCAGGAAGTGCTTTGGGAAATATGGATAAAAATGAGAATGAAAAGTTAGGGCAGTTTGGTATGAATTTGGGATTAGCATTTCAGATTTTTGATGATATTAGAGATTTTACTGATTTGAATAATAAGAATAATAAATCTGGGAAAAATATAGGAATCGATATTAATAATGGTATCTTAACTTTGCCAGTGATATTATCTTTGGAAAATAATTTACAGGACAATCCTTTCTATAAACAGATAAAATCAAATCATGAAATTAATGTTAAAGATCTTGGAATGTATTTAATTCAAGAAGGTTTTATACAACAAGCTACATCGATTGGAAAAACTTATATAGAGAAAGCTATTAATAATTTGAAACACTTTAAATCAACTGAAATAACAGATATTTTATTTGAAATGGCAAATTCAATTAAATAAATTTAGTTTAATCTGTATTTCGAATTCCCATTTATAATTGTATGTATTACTTTGACTTCAATTAATTCATTGTAATCTTTTATATTAGATAAATTTTTATTTAAAATTATCAAATCGGCATTTTTCCCTATATTTACAGAGCCTATGTTTTTATCCATATTTATAGATTTTGCATTGTTAATAGTAAATGCTTTTATTATTTCTTTTAGATTGTTTTGACCTTTGCCTGGCAAATTATTACCATTTTTTGTATTCCTTGTTATAGCAGCATAGATAAGTAAAAATGGATTGTTATTTCCAAATGGAGAGTCAGTTCCTATTCCGTAATTAAAATCATATTTATTACTTTCATATAAGTTAAATATATTTTCTATATCAAAATAATCTTGATTATTTAAGTAAAAATCTCCATGGTCGTAGATGAAGTTAGGATTGAATATTAGATGTAAATTTTCCTTATTATAATTTTTATAATATTCAGGAATAAATTCTGTCGCATGTTCTATTCTGATGATTCTGTCTTTTACAATATCTTTATTTTTTTCATAAAGATTGAAAAGAATTTTATGTATAGTTTCTGAATCTATTGCATGAAATGCAGCAGCATTATTAAAAGTTTTTAAATATTTATTTAGAATACTTTCAAATTTATTAATATCATACTTTTCATCAATCATGAATTTTATAGGGCCAAGATATAGATTTCTCATATTTTTTATTTCGTTGAAATTTTTTATTTCTTGTGCCCCTGGCATATAACATATATTTTGATCAATTGATTTGTTATTAATATATTTTTTAATAGTTTCGAATTTCTCAATATCATTCAAGGCTCCTGCTTCAACTAAAGTTGTATAGCCATATTTGAGTAATATTGAATTATATAAATGAATGTTTTGATCAAAATTATCTTGTGTTGATAATTTATATATTTTTTTGTGAATCTCTTTAGAATTTATTGGATACTCATTAGAATATTTTTGAATTTCGTTTTTGCTAAATCCAAATGAAGTCATGGTATTTTTATTAGTAAATATGAAGTGTCCTGTTCTATGTTTTATAATAATTGGTGTCTGAATATTCAAATTATCAAAAAACTCCATATTTATATCTTGATTTATATTTCTGTGTTCAAATCCGTGAAATTTTAGAATCTTTTGATTTTTTTGATGAGCAAAATTTTTAAAATATATTTTAATATCTTCAAGATTGGTAAATATTTTTTCTGATAAATCTATACTTTCTAAATTAGAAACTGATTCAAATAAATGTATATGCGCATCAATTAAACCAGGTAACACAGAATTATTTTTACAATCAATTATATCCAATGATTTACTTGATATATTTATATCATCTTGATTCCCAATAAATTCAATTTTATTATTTTTAATTATTATTGATCTAGACCTATTATTAGGAAAGATTTTTGCATTAATTAATAATTTCATTATTAGTTAATTAATAAATGTTTATAATTTTTCCATTTTTTTAGAAATCTTTTATAGTTATCGATGCTTAATTCATCTCTCGTTTTTTCATGCATGTTTTCCCATACTGAATGAGTATGCCTTTTTATAGCAATGTTTGGATTGGATAATAATTTAAAGTTTTTATGTTTAACTTGAAATGAGAAATCTATATCTAGATTTCTGTAAAATCTGAAATTCTCTCTGAATAATCCAGTTTTGAGGAAAGTATTTCTCCTTGAAGCAATTAAATAAAGTTGAATAACATCTACATATTCTTTGTTAGTTGAAATTTCATGGAAGTGATTTAAATCGGTTGTTTTTAATCCAAATGGTCCGGTTAATCCTATATTTTGATCTTTTAAATCTGAAATAATTTCAACGAAAATATTGCCTGTTATTTCTATACTAGAATCTAAAAGGATTAAATATTCTCCAACAGATTGTTTTACTAAGATATTTCGAACTCCACCTGCCCCACATACAGGGTCTATATGAAAAAATTTAAGATTTTTATTTGACTCGTAATTAGATTTTATTTTATTTTGATTTTCGATAGTTATTCCATTGAATGCGATTAAAATTTCATACGTGGTTTTATCTGGAATATTGTTAATAACAGATTTCAAACATCTGCTAAAATCTTTGAAATATTCATCTGCAATTAAACAGACTGATAATTTTATTTTGTTTTCAGAAAATAATAATGATTTAACATCAGAAGATCCTGAAATATACTCATTGTTAATTTTCCCTTCAAAATCAGATATTCTTTTTATCAGAAAGTTCCCATTTTGTTTGTCGTAAAATTTTATATTTTGCTTGTAAAATTGCTCTCTTTCCTTGTCTGATAATTCGAATTTTTTTTCTTTACGAAATTGTTTTCTTTTTTTATATTCAATTAAGGGGATTGTAGTTAAATTAAATTTTTTATGGTGTTTTTTAAAATCCAAAGATAGTACAGGGTCAATATAATCAAAGATATATACTTTTTCTTTACCCGTTAAGTTTGATTTGGTTAATTCCCATAGTAAAGACATTATTTTTGAAGTATTAAGATTATTTAATAATGCTAAATCTATTTTTTCTGTCCAAATTTTTATGGGATCCATGTTTAATGATGTTTTGGATGTTAATGGTACTGAATTATCATTTTGATATAACCAATACAGATGCCTTAACCTATTTAATCCTTTTTGAGCTGCTCGTAGAGAAGAAAAGGTAAAATTTAATCTTGTTCTATAATTTGTCATAAGGCATAAATAGCGAAAGGCTAACGGATCCATTG
>Ga0066863_10001418_pt1 | contig 11880 bp, 9 predicted proteins | sample ETN02SmetaG_2_FD_65495 | JGI IMG/M metagenome (GOLD analysis project Ga0066863, IMG submission 65495) | Marine microbial and viral communities from oxygen minimum zone, Eastern Pacific Ocean - ETNP2014F10-02SV253 | ecosystem: Environmental > Aquatic > Marine > Oceanic ...
AAAAGGACCTCCTGTATCTGATCCTGAATGTTCATAAAGTCCTCTAACTATATTATATGAATCATAACTTATTTCAGAATTGTATCTATTTGGTATAAATACATCTATTAAATGCTTTTCATGTAAAAATTTAATATTTTCAAAATTAGAAATATTATTAGATTTAACCTTATTAACAACTATCCACCTATATGGATAACCTCTTCCTATCCATATAAATGAATCTCCTTCATTTAATATTTTATAATTATCATCAATATTAAGATTAATATCAAATTTTTTATTTATTAAATTATTTATTTCTTTAGATTTTTTTTCCTTATTATAGTCGATTATAATATTTTTAGAAATATTTTCATTAATCTCATTTTTAATCCAAGTTATATGTTCAAAAGTAGTGCGTACAAGATTATCATAATCATGAGATTGTATATGTAATAATAATTGATTTTTTGAGTACATATTATAAGCTGAGAACAAAGACTTATTATATTTTTGCATAAATTTATTACTTAATATATCAATGGTTGAATCAGGTGGATGTGTTAAGGATATAATAATAATATTTTTATTCAACTTATTTTGTATAAAATTATCTGGATCTATATGATTTATCTTATATGAACTTTTTAATATTGGAGTATATATACTATCATTAAAAACATTTGATATAAATAAATCTACATATTCACGATCTTCTTTTGATGATACTATAGAAAGTTCATTATAATCACCTTTACTTTCAGGCAAATTATTACATGATATTAGAATAATATAAATAAATAATAAGATTATTTTAGCTTGCATATATATATAATAGTTGATGATTTTTTTTTATTAAAAAATTGAATAATTAAAGTACGTAAATAAGTAAATATTTTTTTTAACATATTAATATTCTCAGACATAAAAACATTATATAAGCTATCTATTGTTAAATTATGAATATCTACTATTTTAAAATTATGTTTATTTAAAAATTTTTGCATACTGTAATAATTAAAATGATATAAGTGCCTTGGTATATCAAATGCAATCCAGTTTTTATTAAGAATGTCTATTTCAGGGGCGTCTATATTTGGGCATGCAATATATAAATATCCATCTTTATTTAATAAATTATTAATATTTTTAAATATATCATCTATATCGTACATATGTTCTATAGAGTGCCATAAAGTAATACAATCAAAACTATTAGAATTTAAAGATGATAAATTTCGAATACTTGAATTTGAATTATAAAATTTATCATAACTATATGATTCCCAACCTCTTGATTCCATTTTATTTGGAAAAAAATTATCACCTGAGCCAATATCTAGGATTCTACCTATTTTATTATATTTATTTATAATTTTATATTTTATTATAAAATTAATTTGCCTCACAGCTAAATATATAATATTTATAAAAGATATTTTTTTTTGAAATGGCTGATAATTATTTCCATAAAATTTTGAAATGTCTTGTTCTTTAATTCGTGGATTAAGATAAACAAAGTGACAATTTAAACATTTTACAAGAGTAAATTTTTTAATATCTAAATTGAACGTTGAAAATAATTCGAATTTATCTTTATTACAAATTATACAATTTGTATAATCCATTTAAATTGATTGTCTTTTAAAATACATAACTATCATTGACACTATTATCATTAATAATGATAAAATCTGAGCACTTGTTAAATCAAATAAATAAATAGGATTAAGTCTAATGAATTCTATTAAAAACCTTGATAAGCCTGCTAAAAATATATATTCAAGAAAAACTTGACCGTTGTATCTTTTAACTGTTCTTATTTTCAACAAATATAAAAATATAAAAAAATAAATAGCAAACTCATATAATTGTGTAGGATGTACTTTAATATAATCTCCCGCAGAATAAAATGGTTCAACTAAAGAATTAAATATATTTGGATGATTATATTTAAATGATTCATATGTTGTAGGTGGTCTTCCATTTGTAAATGGAAACAACCAATGAAATGTAGTAGGTTGACCATAGCAACAACCAACAAAAAAACAACCCAGTCTACCAATTCCTTGACCTAAGATAATGTAAGGTGCAACCCAATCTGAAACTATTAACCAATTTAAATTATTTCTGTATACATAATAAGTAACAGAACAAGCACCACCAAAAAGACCACCCAGAAAAACAAGACCAGAACCAAATTTATTAATACCTGATAATAATAGATCTAAATTAAAAGTAAACAATCCCTTCAATATTGAAATAAGTCCTTGAATGTTATTATATCCGTCAGAATCAAAATATTCAACAATATAAAATAATTTAGCACCAATAATACCACCAATAGCTGCATAAAAAATTAGATCTTCAGCAATCTTTGCATTTTGACCAATAGAAACAAGATACCTTTTTAAAAGAAAATTATTAATAATAAAGGCCATCATCAACATAAAACCATATGTTGAAATTTGAAAACTACCATACTCTAATAAAATTGGATACATTATAAAACTGGAATAGTAACCAAAATAAAATCATATATAATATGAGATATCATAGAAATACCTAAACCCCTATATAAATAAATTATACCAAGATAAATACCACCCACAAATCTAACAATAAATGTATATATATTAAAAACATCTCCTAAACTTCCAATGTAATGAAACATCGAAAATAATAGTGCTGATATAAATATTGATAAAATTATGCTTGAATATTTATCTATTATTTTTTTAAAAACTTTTATTAATGATGATAGTAATAAATACCTAAATAAAATTTCTTCCCATATACCTGCCCCTAAACAGGAATAAAACATAAAACTGTAATCAATTAAAAAATAGTTTTGCTGTGAATAGTTAAAAACACTAAATCCATTTAATATAAAAACAAGCAATAAACCAAAAAATATACCTTCAATAAACATAAAAAAAATATAACTTAATGTAAATTTTGGTGATTTATTCTTAAAATTATAAAATATAAATAAAAAAATTAAAATTAATAACAAACCATTATATGTTATAAATGTATTACTTGTAATTATTTCAAATATATCTCTAAAAATTATATCAGCTGAATTTCTTATAACATAATCAGAATTATCAAATAAAAAATATGCCAATATTTCATACATTAAAAAAAAAGGGAAAATAAACATTAATGAAATAGTGCTGTTTCTCGTGTATAAAAAATAATTCATTAATTATTAGAATCTGATTTCAAAATAGCTAAAAAAGCCTCTTGAGGTAATTGGACATTACCTACTTGCTTCATTCTTTTTTTACCAGCCTTTTGTTTTTCTAATAATTTTCTTTTTCTAGAAATATCACCACCATAACATTTTGCAGTAACATTTTTTCTTAAAGCTTTTACTGTTTCTCTTGCAATAACCTTTTGTCCAATGCTTGCTTGTATAGGAACTTCAAATTGATGTCTATCTATTTCATTTTTCAATCTTTTACATAAAATTCTTCCCTTAGAATAAGAATCATTTTTATGAACAATAATACTAAGCGCGTCTACTATTTCTCCAGAAACTTTTATATCCAATTTAATTAAATTACCTGGCTTTTCTTCTATTAATTCATAATCCAAAGATGCATAACCCTTAGAGGTTGATTTTAAATTTTCAAAGAAATCATATATAATTTCTGCAAGAGGCATTTCAAAAACTAACTGAGCTCTATCAATAGATAGAAAATTTGTAGACAAATACTTACCTCTATGATTTGTACATAAATTCATGATATTACCAATATATTCTTTTGGAACAATTATTTCAGCTTTTATGTAAGGCTCATATATTTTATCTATTTCATTAGAGATAGGCATTTCAGATGGATTATCAACATTTTCCTCTGTCTGATCTTTCAATAATACATTATAGCTAACATTTGGACATGTTGTTATTAAATCAATGTTAAACTCTCTTTCTAATCTTTCTTGAACGATTTCCATATGCAATGGTCCAAGAAATCCACATCGAAAGCCAAAACCAAGTGCAAGCGATGTATTTGGTTCATATGTTAAAGATGAGTCATTTAATTTCAGTCTATCTAAGCTAACTTTTAAATCCTCGTAATCTTTAGAATCAATTGGATAAAGACCACTAAATACCATTGGTTTAACAATTTTATACCCCGGTAAGGACTTCTTACATGGATTTTCTTTAGTGGTAATTGTATCACCAACTTTAATATTCAATACATCTTTTATATTAATAATTAAATAACCAACATCTCCTTCACCTAGAATATCTTTTTTAATTCTTTCAATTTGTAATATTCCGACTTCAAGAATTTCATGTGTACCATAATAATTAAAGAATTGTGCTATTGAACCTTTTTTTATAGAACCTGAAAAAACTCTTACATATATGATAACTCCTCTGTACTGGTCAAAATAAGAATCAAATATCAATGCAGAAAATGAATTTCCTGGCAAACTAATTGGATGTGGTATTCGTTCAATAACATGAGGAAAAATTTTATCAACACCTGTGCCTTCCTTTGAGCTTATATAAAGAATATCATTTTTACTACATCCAAGAAGTTCAATAATTTGATTTTCAGCAGATTCAATATTTGCATTTTTCATATCGATTTTATTAATTACTGGAATAATTTCTAAATCTGATTCAATAGCTAAGTATGTATTTGAAACTGTTTGAGCTTCAACTCCTTGTGTACAGTCTATTAACAATAATGCTCCCTCACAAGCAGCCATACTTCTAGATACTTCATATGTAAAATCCACGTGACCAGGTGTATCAATAAGATTAAGTTTAAATATCATGTTGTTGTTTTTATAATTCATTTGAATAGGATGAGATTTTATGGTAATACCTCTTTCCTGCTCGATATCCATATTATCTAAAACTTGATTATTATAGACAGTTTTATCAAGGGTTTTAGTTAATTCAAGCATTCTATCAGCTAAAGTTGATTTACCATGGTCTATATGTGCAATAATACAGAAGTTTCTTATATTTGATAGTTTAGTAGTTGACATAATTGACTATTTGAAAAATAAACGGCTTACAAGAACCATAACAGTAAAAATCTCAAGTCTTCCTAGTAACATACAAAAACTTGAAATAATCTTAACAGCATTTGGCAGGTGACCCCAATTATCATATGGCCCTATAGAACCTAATCCAGGACCAATATTTCCAAGAGAGGATGCAGAAAGTGAAATAGATGTAATTAAATCTATATTATAAAATGAAATAAATATTGAAAATAAAACAAAAATCATTATATAGAACAAATAAAAACCTAATGTATTTTTAATTATATCTTCGTTTATTATTTTTTTTCCAATTTTAATATTATAAACAACATTTGGATGTAATAATTTTTTTAATTCAAAATATAAATATTTAAATATTAATACTGTTCTAATTATTTTAAGTCCACCAGTTGTAGAACCAGCAGACCCACCAATAAAAAATAAAAAGAAACATAAAGTAACACTTAGATGAGGCCAAACCTCAAAATTCTCTGTAGTAAATCCTGTTGTTGATAAAAGTGAAATTGTTGTAAATGCTGCATGTCTTATAGAATCAAAAGTAGAAATATATAAATTATTGATAATTAAATTTATAGCAATAACTATTGTGATAACTAAAAATAAAATAAAGTAAAACTTAAACTCGTCATCTTTATAATATTTGAATTTAAAATTACCTAAAAATATATAATGCAATGTAAAGTTTGTCGCAGCAATAAACATAAATATTAATATTGTCCATTCTATTAATGAACTATTAAAATAGGCAATACTTGAAGAATGAGTTGAAAAACCACCCGTTGCCATTGTTGCAAAAGAGTGACATATAGAATCAAAAAAACTCATTCCAAAAGCATATAATAAAAGAGTTTCAATAAGAATAAAGGTAACATATATAGACCATAATAATTTTGCAGTTTGCTTAATTCTAGGAGTGATTTTATCTGCTGTTGGTCCTGCGACTTCTGCTCTAAACAACTGCACCCCACCAATTCCTAATAAAGGTAATAAAGCTATACTGAAAACAATTATACCCATACCTCCTAAAAAATGAGTAAAACTACGCCAAAATAACATACCATGACCAAGTGTTTCAATTGGAATACTACTTTCACCTAGAATTGTTGCACCTGTTGTAGTAAAACCTGACATTGATTCGAAAAAACAATCAATAAAAGATAAATTATTTAAAGAAAAATAATAAGGAAATGATCCAAATAAAGCAGTTAAAAACCATCCTAAAGTTACTATTGTAAATGCATCTATCGAGGAAATATCATGTTTACTTTCTTTAAAAATAAAGCTAGAAAAATAAATAATTAATGCAATGGTAAATGTTAAAATAATTGAATAAAATAATGCTGTGATTTCATGTGTTTCATTAAAATAAAATGACCAAAAAATACTTGGTATCATTGAGAATGATAGAAATCCTAATAACATTCCCAGTACTTTTAAAATTTTATTATTAATCATTTATTTAAATAAGTTTTCAATCTTTGATAATGATTCTGGATTTAAGAAAATTAACAACTTATCATTTTCTTCAATTGTCATCTTATTAACAGAAGGTATTATAATATCATTGTTTCTTAAAATGCCTGCTAAGCATATATTATCTGGCAAATCATCTATTGTGTAATTTTTAATAAAGTACTTACAATTTGGATTAGCTACTATTTCTAATGCATCAATATGCATATCTTCAAATGGTGTAATATTTATATCTTGATTCTTTGAATGTATAATTTTAAAAACATCATTTACTGCAGATATATTTTTACTAACTACTGCATCTATACCTATTTTCCTCATTGATTTAAAATAATTTGTTGTTGATACGTGCATAATAACTTGCTTAACACCTTTATACTTTGACATCAAACTTGCTAGCATGTTTGTTTTATCATTTTCTGTAGTAGCTATAAAACAATCAATTTCATGAATAGATTCAGATTCTAAAAAATCCTCATCAAGACCATCACCTACAAGAACTAAAGATTCATCAAGTGATTCACTATATTTTTTTGCTTTTTCTTTATTAAGTTCTACAATTTTAACATTATAATCATTACCTAATGATTTTGCTAACATTCTAGAAATCTTACCTAGACCAAGTATCATAATATTTTTAACTTTAAATGTTGCCTTTTCAGTTAACTTATATATTTCTTCTACAGAATCTTGAGAACATGTAAAATATATAACATCATCCTTTTGGTACAATGTATCTCCATGTGGTATGAAAGTATTATCATTTCTGTATATAAGTGGAGTTCTATGTACAATATAAGGGTTTGATAAGTAGACATTATTAATTGTTCTATCAATTAGTGATGAATTATGATCGAGAGTTATACCGAGCAGTTTTATTTTATCTTCAAAAAATGATTTAACCTCAACAGCGGATGAATCTCTAACCAAATTTTCAATTTCTTTCTGAGCTGATTTCTCTGGGTAAATAACATCATCAATACCAAAATTATTCGGTGAAACGATAGCATCAGAATGTATGTATTCAGTATTTCTTAATCTTGCAATTACATTCTTTGCACCCATTTTTTTTGCAATTGTTGAAGCAACTAAGTTTATTTCATCAATCCTAGTTAATGCTAAAAAATAATCAACATTATTAAAATCAATTGTTTGTAGAGTTCTCTGAGAACAGCCATCACCTTCTATTACTCTAGCATCTATTGTATTTTTAACTCTATTACATTTAACTGGATCTATATCAATTACAGTAAGATTGTAATTTTCTTTGGAAAGAAATTTAGATAAATTGAAGCCTACTTCTCCGGCTCCTACTAAAACGATATTTAATAACATAGTTTTATTTTCTGTATATAAAAAAAGCCCCTGAATTTTAAATCAGGGGCTTTCTAAAATGAGTATAATTATTTTATTTCAATAATGTCATGTTTATTACATCAGTAAAACCAGGAGCAGTAATTCTTGCGAAATACTGACCACTAGCAACACTACTTGCATCCCAATTAAATGTATAACCTTGAGCTGCATCTAACATGCCATTATGTAAGCTTGCTACTTTACGACCTTGAAGATCATAAACAGTAACGTCCACAACACCAGAATTTGCTAAATCAAATTCAATTGTTGTTGTTGGATTAAATGGATTTGGATAGTTACCTACTATTGAAGTTTCATATGGAGCTAATCCATCATTTAAATCAAAAGTAAAATCGATACTATCATCAATAGTAACCTCTTCACCATGTGAACCTGCTGCAACAATATTTGAAACAGAAACTAATGTTGAGCCTTTATAAGAATCAACAGAATCATAAGAAAGATTAATAACTTTTTCTAAATTGTTTGCTTCAAGTATAGCTGCACCACCTAAATCAAACATAATAACTCTAGCTAATCCAGGTTCTTTTATTTTGCTATAAACACTCATATTAGATCTTACATCTGAACCTGAAAATAAGTGAGAAATATTATTTTCATTTAAGTTTAATTGTGCTGGATCATAGTTTACATCAAATTGCAAACCATAAACATCAACACTAGACTCTAATTTAATTTGCAAATCATTTTGATTTGCTTTTTCTACGTTTAATTTAGCATTAGTTGTAGCTTGCGCACCAATTGCTAATGATAATACTAAACCAATTGTTAATATATTTTTCATTTCATACTCCTTTTTATACTCATTTTATTTTTTAAAAAAATCATTACAAATGCAACAACATTAAATTAAATGATAATATTAATATATACAAATTATTTATTCTTATTATTTGTAACAATATATTTCATCATTTATTCTGTTACTCTTTTTATTTTTGCACTTAATAATGAAAGTTTATTTTCAATTTGTTCATATCCCCTGTCTATATGATATATTCTAGAGAGATGCGTTTCACCTTCTGAACATAGTGCTGCAATTATTAAAGAAGCGCTTGCTCTTATATCTGTAGACATAACTTTTGCAGCAAATAATTTTTTTACTCCTATTATACTTGCAATATTTTTATTCATATCAATTTTAGCTCCAAGCCTTATAAGCTCTGGAACATGAGTAAATCTATCTAAATAAATTGTATCTTCAACCTTACTAATACCATTAGATAAAGACATTAAAGCAATCCATTGTGCTTGCAAATCTGTTGGAAATCCTGGATATACATCAGTTTTTAAAGATACTGATTGAATATTATTATACATATCTATTGAAACTGAATTTTCATCATATGAAATAATTGCACCAGCATTCTTAAGATTATTTATAACATCATCTAAATGCTTATAATTACAATTATTCAATTTTATATTACCCTTTGAAGCTGCAGCTGCTATCAAAAATGTTCCTGCTTCAATTCTGTCAGGTATTATAGAGTATTTTATATTTAGATCATTATCAGATTTTATTCCTTTAACTGATAACTTATTTGTACCTACACCTTTTATAATAACACCACATTTAATATAAAAATTACATAAATCAACAATCTCAGGCTCCATAGATGCGTTTTCAATTACAACTTCTTCTTCGAGATTTACACATGCCATGACAACATTTCCTGTTGCTCCAACACTTGGTATAGGAAATTTAATTACAGCTGATTTTAGCTTACCCTCGGTTAATATATAACCTGAATCTAAAGTTACTTTAGCACCTAGTTTTTTAAATGCTTCTAAGTGAAAATTGATTGGTCTTGGTCCCCATGCACATCCTCCTGGCAGAGAGACTTTTGCATATTTAAATCTAGATAACAATGGACCAAGAACATAAAATGAAGCTCTCATTGTTTTAACTAGATTATAAGGAGCTTCGGGATTATCACATTTTCTAGTATCTATAATTATTGATTTTTCTTGATGTGTTATCTTACACCCAATAATTTCTAACAACTTTAACATTGTTTTAGTATCTCTAAGATTTGGAATATTAAATATTGTATATATTCCAGGAAATGCTAAGCATGCACACATGATTGGAAGTGCAGCATTCTTTGAACCACTTATACTTACTTCACCATCAAGCTTAACTGGCCCGTTTATTACAAATTTATCCATTTTTATACCTGTTTATTAAACAATATAAGCTCATACTCATATAACATCCTAAATAATCAAAAAAAGCATCATAAATACTAGCAACTCTATTTGTATCATATAATTGTATAGATTCATCAACAATCGGAATTATCGATATAAATAACAAAGGGTACAATTTCTTTATCTTTAAATCTTGATTATATAATGCATTGATATAAAGTAAGCCTAATATGAAATATTCAGAAAAATGAATAATTTTATCATATTTCCAAATATCCTTATATGGAATTATGCTAAATGATAAAAATGAATTAGATATAAGAAGTAATAAATAACTCATAAATAACCACAAACTTTTAGATTTATAATTCATTATTTTTCCTAAGCTCATTAAATGCATGAGGAATACAATCTATAAGATCTGATGCTGTCATACCATCTTTAGAAATATTATTCATATAATAGTTTGCTGCCTCTGCATGTAAATATGTTCCAAGAATTGATGCTTCTAATCTGCTATATCCCTGAGATAAAAGACTAACTAAAATTCCGGATAAGACATCCCCTGTTCCAGCAGTAGCAAGTAAACTTGGTCCTCTGTCCATTATATAAATCATATCTTTTGTAATGATAAATGTATTAAATGATTTTAAAATTAATATTCTATTTCCAATATCCTCAGATAATCTCTTCAAATTAGAAAAATTAATATTTGTCCATAAAAATAAATCACCTGTGATGTCAATCAATTCAGATATATGAGGTGTTAAAATAGATCTTTCTGGAAATCTTCTAATAACATCAAAATCTATACCATATTCCCAGTCATTATGATAATAATAAGTATCACCTATATCATATGCTTCTTTAAAGTCTGGAAAATTTTCAATATTATCTTCATCTATTTGACATTCCATTTGATTTGCAAAATTGAAACATTCAGCATCAAATACATATCGTATGGAAGCATCAGGATTTTCTGAAATATCCTCAAATATAGAGTAACCATCATAAAGACAAAACCCTGGTCCAATAAGTATATCACTATATTGACTTAAATAAAATCTATGACCACCAGTTTTATTCTCGCTATAAAAAGCCTTCTGGACTATAATTTCCGGTAAATGTATATTGATTTTATCAATAAGTGTATCACTCAAAGTATCTACACCTAAATTAACATAACCAGAACCAGTGATTTTAGAAGCTTTTGCAGATAATATTGCTGCTCCAGGATATTGATCACATCCAGCATAAATCAAAGATTTGCCTCTTGAATATTTATGGATGTTAATCTTTTTATTCTTACCTGTAATAATTTTATTAATATCGTCTTTAACAATTAATTGAAAGATACTAGTTGTTTTAGAAAGAAAACCGATATCTTTATTGTAAATAGATTCTGTAGGGTTTAAAAAATGACATAATTTAAAATACCCAAATGTTATTATATGCTTTGATTTAACATGATAATCATTGTTAATGCTTAACATATAATCTGCTTTCTGTCCAGATTCAATATCAATCGAAATAATATTTTTGTTTTGATTTAATTTTGTAACTATTCTAATATATTTTTCATTTAACCTTCTGTTTAAACCAACCCCAAAAATCCCATCTATAACCCAGTCATAATTATCAAATTTAGTTTTATCATTATAAATAGAATATTTGGTTTTAGATATCTTATATTTTCTTAATAATTTTGAATGACCATGATTTTCTTCTGTAAAAACTATTTTTGATGATACGTTGTATTTTTTAAGATATGAATGAGCAATAACTCCATCTCCACCATTATTACCTTTTCCACAAACAATTCCAATTTTGGGGCTATGAATATCTACCAGATTT
>Ga0066863_10001428_pt1 | contig 11843 bp, 8 predicted proteins | sample ETN02SmetaG_2_FD_65495 | JGI IMG/M metagenome (GOLD analysis project Ga0066863, IMG submission 65495) | Marine microbial and viral communities from oxygen minimum zone, Eastern Pacific Ocean - ETNP2014F10-02SV253 | ecosystem: Environmental > Aquatic > Marine > Oceanic ...
AGCTTATATCCGGTATCTCTGGGGCCGCGGCATTGTCCGAAGGAAGCCGAGCTATACCGTGAAACACCCAGGAGCTTCATCAGTTCTTTGAAATACCTTGCCGAGGAGCCGTGGGGAAAGTGGGCGATGCTGTTGGGGCCATATTTTTTCAGGCACTGCTGGATTCCGGCAGCAACCCGGTCCAGGGCTTCCTCCCAATCCGCAGTACGCCAGCGGCCCTCACCCCTCTCACCGATGCGGATCAGGGGTTTTTTCAGTCGATCCGGATCGTAGTAAAGTTGAACCCCGGAAAGCCCCCTGGCGCAGATTCTGCCCCGGCTTAAGGGATGATCCGGGTTACCGGTCACGTTCAGCAGTTTGCCTTCCCTGGTTTTGCCCAGAATACCGCATCGCCAGAAACACATTTCGCAAATGGTAGGTGTCGCGTAGGCGGTCTCCCCCTGGTAACGCACGGGCTGCCCGGCCAGCCGGCTCGGGTCACGAGCCTTCAAGGGAGTCGCCGCACCCAGTACACTCAAACCGGCCGTGGCTTCAAGGAATCTTCTGCGGCTCAGGGAGACGTTCATCCCTCCTCCTCTGCCAGTTCACTTTCAAGGAGTTCACCGATCGCTCCAAGAAGCCCAGGGTAAAATGGAAGTGAGGCCCTCGAAGCAAGCTGCTCAGCAAAATCAACTAACCAGGGTCTGCAGTAACGGTTGAGAAATTCACGGCGTTCAGCCTCATTCCCGATCTGTGATCCTGCTTCAAGCAGAACCTCAAGCCGATCACAGCGTCCCCCTTCATAACTCCAACCCCTGATTTGAAACAGGGCTTCGATCTCCTGCAAAGTCTGTTGCGGATGCTTGGGGTTGAGGTGACTTGACGCAAAAGGAGAGGGATTCAGTTCCGGATAGGCACTGACAAACAGCCGGGTATGTTCCTGCTGGAGTATCTTGAGCAGTTCCGGGTCTTCGGGATAGAACAGGATCCAGCTTCCGTTTCCGGGAAGTCCCGGATCGTTTCTCAGCAGATCCACCAATGCCTGGGTCGGCGGGGAAAGGACTCTTGCAAAAAAAACTAAAGATTCGACAAATTCATCCAAGGGTTTGGAAAAAACCTCATTTTGTCTCGGCAGAAATTGATTGGAGCTTGTCTCAAATGACTCTCTCATCTTCTTGTATTTTCTGCTGAATGACTTCCTCCGTTAAACGGGAAAAAGCTTAAAAATCAGGAACATCATCGATTTGTTACACACCATCCACGCAATGTTTATCACTGTTATTTTATTCTCCCTTTCAGCAGGTTTGACTTCTATTAGTAAATTTGCTGAATCCGGAATTAAAGAAAAAGCAGGAATAATTGACACGTCGGGTGTGGTAAATTGGACAGAATCATGCAGGAAGGATCATGCGGCTTGAGTGGCATTTTTGGGCAATTTTACTTCTGATTTTGGAAGTTGGTTTTTTCAACAGCGGGTCTGCAGCAGGTACCCGGGAAACGGTCGGAATCCGGGATCCTGTCTTTTTAGACACCCGAACCATGCTCATGTGGCAGCGTCAGGACGACGGCAAATTACGAAAATGGAATGGAGCAAGAGATTATTGCCTGGACCTTCAACTGGGTGGGTATGAGGACTGGCTGATGCCTTCTTTGAACGAACTGAAAAGCATCATCAAACCCAACACTTATGCTCCTGCCATCAATCCCGTTCATTTTCCCGAGACCAAATACACCCTTTACTGGTCTTCCAGTAATTCCCACCTCGAAACGAGTGAAGCACTCGGGGTCTGCTTTAACGGAGGACTTGTCGCCAGCCTGGACCGCAGGGCCTACAGTTATGTCCGCTGTGTCAGACATACCTTTTAGATCCCAGAGATAGGTCTCCAGTCATTGACAAAAGCGGAGCCGAATCGGCAACACTGATCTCATACATTTCAACCGTTTGAATGCTCAAACCCCGCTCAGCTTGATTCACAAAATCAGCCACTGAATCGTTTCCCATGTTTTCGGCTGGCCTCCCCCGTAACCTTGGGATCAGGTTTGTCCTTTTTTACTTCAACGATCATCACAAATCGTCTAACTTGGACCAGTTACTTCTTTATCCGGCTTTGTGATGGCTTCCGACCCCAAAAATCAGAAAAAAGATTCCTCGAAACTGATGCTGATCCTGGCCGCAGGGGAGGGTTGGTGGTGGTGATTGGAATCGTGATTGCGATCCTCAACACTTACACCGATGTCTTCGAAGATGCCCTCAAACCTGAACCGAGGAAAAAACCCAATAAAACCATAGATGCCGCCAAGCCCAAAGATGACAGTGACAACACTCCTGCAAAAAAATTCACCGACGAGGTGATGGGGGCTTATCCGAACTTGCTCCAGGTTTCGGCCCAGATCACTTTGGGTCCAGTTGCTCAGCACAACTTCATGCCAATGTTTCCACCTACAACCAGTACAAAGCGAATAAAGATCGAACCAAGAAAATCCTGACCGACATCCGTGAACGAGCTGTCAAACATGCCTCCAGCCCCGCCTGCAAGATCGACGTTCACTATAAGAAAAAACCTGTCTATAGCGCATTTCCCAAGATGGGGCAAACCCTGGTAAAGGCGATCAAACCCTGAATCCCACAAGGCTTTTCCCTGTTCCAGCGTTCATTCCACCCGGCCAAAATTGCTTATCCGTAAAAAATAGATATTTTGATTACGTAAATTCACGAATAGATCTAACGAGTAAAAAGCACTGAAATAATGAAGCTCAAAAGATTTTTCAGGAAATTTTCTTCTTTTCAGTTGCGACATGCAGGGTGTCCACTATACCACAATCCGTCTAAATTATTACGCGGGTTTCAAGCATACTCGTAGAAGTCTAAATCTTTTGCCCATGGATTTGGGGATCGATGGAGCGGGTACGCAAGATCACTTTGAACCCTCGAAGCTGATCCCACTGGCTAGACCAACAATTCCATTCATGGGTTCCTGCCCCAAAGTCAACTTTTTCTGTTGTTTAGGGTCTTCCTTTTATCAGCCTTCCATTACACATCACAAATGAATTTGGAGAGTCAAGATCATGCTGCGCTCAATTGAAACCGAATCAGAAATTATTGACGAAAAATCTGGGCTTCACGAAAAGTCTGAATTCAGTAGCCAGACAGTTTCGGAACACATCATCGAAATCGTCAGTGATTCCGGAGAAGGTGCGCAGAAAGCAGGCCAGAGTTTCGGTTCAGTTTCAGCCAAGATGGGCAATGGAGTCTGGACAGTGGAAATCATTCCAGCCGAAATCAAACCCCCGTCGCGGTCTCGTGCAGGAGTATCGGGAAACCGTATTCGTATCGGGACAGACATGGTAACAAACATGGGGGACGAGGCCGATCTGGTGGTTGCCTTCAACGAACAGGTGCTTTATGGACGGATTGACCAGGACGCCTACCGGGAAGGAACACTCATCCTTTTGGAAAACAAATGGAAGGATAGTCCTCTTGAAGAAATCCAAGCCGAATACGCTGAGGCCATGAAGGATTTCGAGGCCCTCGGGTATGACGTACGCGAAATTCCGATGGACCAGGAATGCAAGAAAATCGTGGAAAATCCTCAGTTGGGGAAGAACATGTGGGTGCTTGGCATGCTTTGTTTCATCTATGACCGCAACCTGGAGCGTGCAGAGGATCAGATCCGCCACACCTTCCGTCACAAAAAACAGGCTGTTGTCGACAGCAATCTCAGCCTGCTCAACGCCGGTTATTTCTGGGCGCGTTCGAACCTGGATTTCCAGTACCATATCCCGGTTGTAGAAACCAAGGTGGAGAAGGTGGTCATGAATGGGAACGAAGCCGTCGGCATGGGGGTGATGGCAGCAGGCATTGAGGTCTGTTCCATGTATCCGATCACTCCAGCAACCTCGGTCACCCACTACCTCTCCGAAGTCATCGAATCTTCTGGTGGAATGGTGCATCAGGCTGAGGATGAAATTGCGGCGGCAGGATTCGCGCTTGGTGTTTCCTATGCTGGTAAGACTGCAGTCACCATCACTTCCGGTCCGGGCATGGCCTTGAAAACCGAATTCCTCGGCCTTGGAGTCATGGCGGAACTTCCACTGGTGGTGGTGGATGTGCAACGGGGTGGACCGTCCACCGGCCTGCCAACCAAAGTTGAGCAGGGAGATCTGCTCTACTCGCTTTTTGGCCAGCCCGGAGATACTCCGAACATCGTTATCGCCCCTGCCACCATCGAAGAATGTTTTCATTTTGTCATCCTGGCCCGTCAGTTGGCTGAGACATTCCGCATTCCGGTGGTGATGCTCACAGATGCAAATCTGGCCACCGGAGTTCAGCCTTTCCCGCGACCGGAAACCAATTCCGACTGGTTTTCACCCCCAGTCGACCAGAGCCCATGGAACAAAGAAATCGAACCGTATCAGTGGAATGAGGAAACCGGGATTTCTCCTCGACCCATCCCCGGGCAGCCTGACGGCATGTACGTCCTCACCGGGCTTGCCCATGATGAACAAAGCCATGTCGCCTATGAATCGCATACCAACCAACTCGGATGCAACCGCAGGAGCCGAAAACTGTCAGCATTTCAAAAAACCCTGACCCCACCAAAAATTAACGGACCTGAAGAAGGAGATCTATTGGTGGTCGGATGGGGGTCAACCCTTGGCGCCATTGAGGAAGCGGTCAGCAAGGCAAGGGATCTAGGTGGGAAGGTTTCCTCATTGCAGCTTCGTTTTCTTTCACCGCTCGAGCCTGGATTGAAGGAAATTTTTTCAAAATTCCGCAAAGTGATTACCGTGGAAATCAACTACGGAGATGAGCTGGGGGATTCCCTGATCACTCCACAAAGCAGGCGTTATGCGCAGCTTGCCACACTGCTAAGGGCCTACACCCTCTGTGATATTGATTTTCACACCCACGTCCACGGTCAGCCGATGCGGCCGGGATTCATTCTGAAACGCCTAATACAGGAACTGTCCCTTTCCCCTGAAAACAAGGAGGTTTGATGTTTGGTCTTCGTCCAGATTGTGTCCTCAAAGTTCCTGAGGAGTACTACACCCTTGAGGATTACGAAAGTAACGAACCTCGTTGGTGCCCCAGCTGCGGTGATCACGCAGTGCTCACTGCGGTCCAGAAAGTATGCAGGGAGAAACAACTTGCACCAGAAAAAACGGTTTTCGTATCCGGCATAGGCTGTTCCAGCCGCTTCCCGCACTACATGCATACCTACGGTTTTCACGGGCTCCATGGTCGTGCGATTCCAGTGGCCTGCGGTATCAAGTTCCGTCGTCCAGATCTGAATGTCATTGTCGTTACCGGTGATGGAGACTGCTGCTCCATCGGCACCTCTCACTGGATCCATGCCATCCGCTACAACATGGACATTACCCTGCTGTTGCTGGACAACGAAATATATGGCCTGACCAAAAACCAGACTTCTCCCACTTCCAAACAGGGAGCCAAGACCTACACCCATCCCCGTGGCATCGGACTCAAACCGCTCAACCCGATCATGACCACTCTCGGAGTGACCAATGTCTCCTTCGTTGCCCAAACAGTGGACTGGAGTCCCCAACATCTTTACTCCACTGCACTCGCAGCTTTTGAGCATCCCGGGTTTTCCTTTGTACGCATCATGCAGCGCTGTCCCCACTTCAGTCCAGACATGTTCAAGGAAGAAGCGGCCAATCCGGACATGGCTCTAGTGATGACCCATGAGGACGGGATCACGCTGCCGGATGAAGTGAAGAAGATATACCGCAACACGGAAGAGCATGATCCTTCCAACATCAACGCGGCAAGAGAAATGGCAGGGCGGATGGATGAAATTCCGATTGGTCTCTTCTATCGCAATCCCGATCTACCCCGCTATGACCAGATGGGAAGCTACAATCTTGGATATACCGTGAAACAGAAAACAGAAGCCTTGGAACACGAATTCGACCGTTATGCCGTTTGATAGAAGATCCCGTAAGGATGTTCTGAACTTTTGAAGCACGGATCTTTTGGTTTCGGTTTTCATGATCGAGGACGCCATCAGTATTTTTTTAGGGTCGCACTTTGAGTCCCAAAACCTGGATATGGATTTAGCATGACCTCTTCTTCATCCACCGCCGTCAGCCTGAGCACGCAGCAAGAAAATGAATCCTTTGAAGATTCGAGCAGTGACAATCCTCTGGACAGCGGTAAGGAAACCAAACCTCCCGATCTCACCCTGGTTCCCAGTGATTTCCGTCCTTCCAGGATCGAGCCGTTGCTGCCTGCAGCGCCACAAACCGATGATGGAGACAAGGAAACGCTGCATCACAGACTGTTCGATTTTTTTATCAACGGGCGGGAGCAAGAGGATTTTGGAGAGGAGCAAATCCCACTCCAGCCTGCGTTGCTTTCTAAATTTTTAGGTAAGGAACCGGTACGCACCGATTTCCCACTTTGGGTTGCCCCGGATCCTAAAACCATTCCGGATGGGCTTTTCTGTCCTGTCTCGGAACTTTTTTCTGGAGCCATTGCGGAATTCGCCCCGGAACCGGAAGCATCACGGATTCTCAAAGACTCACTGCCGGTCCTCGAAGAGCATCTCCAACAACTGCTCCTGCAGCATCCTGAACCACTTAATTTTGATCCGCTGCTTAAAGATGCCTTTGAAAACGCAAAAAAAAAGTTCGGCCTGAGCGGTGAGGATGCTTCACGTTTCCAGGAGGATCTTCAGCAGCTTCGTGACCGAATTCCACGAAAAGGCTTCTTGCTCCGGCTGGATCAGCACACGCCGCTTCACCTGCTGGCCAACCTTCTCAAGGCCCTGCAGAAAGAAAAGCTGGAAAGCTTCTGCACTGAAATCCAACGTTTGAGGCATCACTTGCAGGAATTGCTGCAGGTCGACCGTTCCAAGCAACCTGAACATCGTCAAAGCAATCACTTGGACTCTGCTCTGGGTCAGGGGACCCGTTTCATCAATACTTCAGAGTTGTCCGGGGTACTCCAAGAACCGGCCACTCTGATGCTGGATGAAAAACGAAGGGAACGCATCATCCGGGTACTGGGATTACTCGAGCGTTTTGAAGAAACCTTCCTGGAACATGATGCCCACCTCCTCGTTCATGAAGAAGGACAACCAAAAGTGTGTTGGGAGGAGTTCTTTCCAAACTCGATGATTTATCCGGTACTTTCAGGCAAAGGATCCCTTGAGGCAGGGGAGGTTTGCATCGAAGTTCTGGCAGAAATGGCCAAATTCTTTACCGCGTTACGTATCGCCCGGCTCGAGGAGGAAGATGCCTACCAAATGGAAAGTCATGACCGGTTCTTTGAACATTTCGACTGGAAGATGCTCAGCGAAGAAGAACTGCAACTTGCACCACCTGTGATCCTGATAGAAAACGAATCCACACTCCAGAGTGCTGATGGGGCTGAACTGGCGGAATTACTCCGATCATCACGACCGGTGAAGGTGATGCTGCTTAAAAACAGGACCCTGCCGGCCTTTGTTCCTCCAGAATCGGATCTGGAAGCCGGCATCGGACAACTGCGCGACAGCCTTTTTAATTTCCGCCCGGAACCGGGATACTTTGCCGTCTCCCAGCGGAAAGCCCTGGTGCTTCAATCCTCCCCGGTACGTCTTGAACACTGCGTTACCGGCATGGTTGAAGCCCTCCAGAATCCTCTGCCCGCCATGCTGCACATCCTTACACCGGATGCCGAAACACGGGAAGGTGTGGATCCTTTCCTCTGGTCCGGCGCCGCCATCGAAAGTCGTGAATTTCCACTTTTTCTCTACAAACCAGGCAGCAGCAAAGCCTGGGGCAGCCGTTTTAGTGCCGAAGCAAACCTGCAGGCGGACACCGACTGGCCGAGCAGTGAACTGAATGCGGTCGATGAAAATCATGAGGCTGTCACCCTGCCGATGGTCTTCACGCCTGCTGATTTTGCCGCCCTTGATGAAACCTGGCGCAAACAGTTGATGCCGGTCCCGAAAGCACTCTCGGACGATGAGTCCCTCATATATCTCGCCGATTATCTCGAACTTTCGCGGGAAGACGCTTACGAACACATTCCTTTCATCTGGCAGACCGATCAAAACAACGTGCTTCGAAGGACGGTCGTGAGTTTCATCCTGGTGCAGATCTGTAGGGAACGCCTCGACTTTTGGAGGCTGATCCAGGAGATGGGAGGCACCCACAGCTTTCATGCCCTTCAGGCAGCACAAGACGCACGCGACGAACTGAGTATCGAGCATGAAGCGCAGATTGCAGAAATGCTGGAAACCCATGCTGCAGAACTGGAGCAAATTCGCAAGGAAACCTCCGAAAACGCCATGGACCAGCTTGCAGGAGCATTGCTGGGGATGGATTTCGACGTGGGAATGCCCTCTGGTGTTCCGGCACCAGATCTGCCTCCGCCGGAAATACCCCTCGAGGAAACACTGGTCGAAGCGGTGATTCCAGAAGAAGAGGAAGAAGTGGTTTCATTTGATGAACCCTGGATCGAAACGCTGCGTTGCACCAGTTGCAATGACTGTCTCGAAATCAACCCGAAGCTCTTTCTCTACAACGGTGACAAACAGGCTTACCTTGGGGATCTCAGCACCGCGACCTTCCAGCAGTTGGTGATTGGGGCGGAGAAATGTCCTGCCAAATGCATCCATCCGGGAAAACCCCTCAATCCAGATGAACCCGGACTCGAAGCCCTGATGGATCGGGCCGCACCTTTCAACTGAGCCTTGGAGATTCCAGGGATGTACACGGAAATTTTCGTTGCCGTTTCGATCCTGACCGGACTCGGGTTGATTTTTGCCGTCATCCTTGCGGTGGCCAACAAGAAGCTCAAGGTTTATGAAGATCCCCGAATCGATGAAGTGGAGGATAAGCTTCCCGGAACCAATTGCGGCGCCTGCGGAGAGCCGGGATGCAGGGCTTTTTCAGAAGCACTCGTTTCAGGCAGCCTTAAGCCAGGCAAATGCACCGTCAGTTCCCCGGATAAGGTAGAGGAGATTGCCGAATTTCTGGGAGTTGATGCCGGGAAGGAGGAAAAGCGCGTGGCACGTCTGATCTGTGCCGGAGGGCGGATGGAGGACCGAGAGAAAATCCCCTACCAGGGAAGCCAAACCTGCCGGGGAATGTCCGTCGTTGGTGGAGGAAACCGGGGTTGCAGCTGGGGCTGCCTGGGCCTGAGCGACTGCGAGACAGTCTGTAACTTCGACTCCATACACATGAATGAAAACGGACTCCCGGAGGTGGATATCGACAGCTGCACCGCATGCGGAGACTGCGTGGAAATCTGCCCCAAGGATCTGTTCACCATCATGCCGCTCAGTCAAAAGCTGATTGTCCAGTGCCGCTCTCAATTGGAAGGGGAAGCCGCCACAGAAGTCTGCAGCGTCGCCTGTGACGCCTGCGGCCGATGCGCTCTCGATGCGAAGGATGGTTTGATCGAGATGCATGCCACACTTCCGGTCATCGACAATGAACGCAACGAACTCGCCACCCCGCAAGCCACCTGGCGATGTCCCACCGGCGCAATCCAGTGGGTTGAAGGCCCACAGTTGCAGCCTTCACAACCACCCACCTTTCCGTTGGGGCGGGTGGAGGTGCAAAACTTCCAGCATCAAGAGGAATGAACTCTACACTCGAAAACACCGAAAACGGGCTGGAACTTCAAAGCCCTCTCCATCCCGATGACGCCTTGAGCTGGGAATCCCTGATTGGAGGGATGGAAGGGATGATCAGCGAAGCCTGGCATTCTGCATGGCATAACGATTTACCTCGACAGAGGAACCTTTTCGGACGCCAGATTTCCCTTTCACGATCAGGAGCCGATCCAATTGCATTCTTGTCTGGCTTCTTGCTCAGCGGCCTCCGGGCTGCGGCTTTGCTTACTGAAACCGAGGCCTGGAAGCATCACTCTGCACTGACCGCAGCTCCTGCCAGGCTCAGCAACTGGGTACTTTACCTGCAGCAAAGCGAGGATGCTTCTGCACAAACATTACGGATTCAAAATGCAGCCCAGTCACTGCTCAACTGTGGAATCTTCCAATGGTCTGCCGGATCCCCTCAAGAGGTGTTGGATTTTGGCCTGATCGCCCATCGCACTGCAGAACTCGCTCTGCTTCCCGGAATGGTGCTTCTGGAAAGCAGTCTTCCAGACGCCTCGACACTTGAAGAACTCATGCCTGGTCCGGAAGCTTTGAAGCACTACCTTGGTGATCCGGATTCACGCGTGGAAGCACCGACTCCAGCACAGCGCATCCTCTTCGGAGAAACACGCCGGCGACTGCCTAACCGATTCAGTTTCGACGAACCTGCCGTGGAGGGCGGAATCCATGACCCAACTTCTGCAGCACTGGCAGTCGCAGCACGAGGTCCTTTCTTCTTCGATCATCTGGAGGAACTCAGTCAACAAGCCTTGGATGAATTTTCGAAAAGCTTCTTTCGATCCTATCAATGCATTGAAGAAAATGACGTGCAGAATGCCGAACACCTGATCGTCATGCACGGTGAGGTTCCGGATTCTCTGAAAAAAGAATTGGCAGAAAGGCGGGAGCAGCGGGTAAAGATCGGAATTCTGCGTTTGCTTCGACTGCGTCCCTTCCCGGGAGCAGAACTTGCTTCCAAACTGACCGGGAAAAAAACGGTCACCGTCCTTGAAAAAGTTGCCTCGCCTATCGCTCCGGATCCTCCCTTACTAAGCGACATCAGCAGTGCCCTGAGCAGGGCGGAAGAAAATGGCAGACTGGGACGTCCGTTTCATCCGGAGTATCCACTGCTTCCTGCAGTTCACAGGCCTATCCTGCTGGGGGCAACCTGCATTTCAGGTCCTTCGAATTTATCCAGGGAGGAGGCGAAGGCCATCTGTGTGAACATGCAGCTTCCGGAACCCTCCAAAAGTTTTTTCTTCGATTCACGCCTGGAATCAGATCCGTCCCCTCACGGACGTTTCATGATCGGACCAAATTTTACCGGGACCGATTCGGCATTTCCAAAAATCGAAGCAGAATGGAGCAGTCTGAAAGAGGATTATTCCGGACTGGATGATCACAAGCTGCCGTCATTGCCTTCCTCCAGGGACAAACGTTCGAGAAATTCGGACAAAATTCGGAAGGGAACGGAGACTACCGAACTTCCTTTGGCCGCCCGTCTCTATCGAGACGGAGGTGCACCTTACACTCAGCTTTCACGGTTTCACAATCAGACCGTCGATCTCTACCGTTCGGACATGGAGATGGAGCAGACAGCGTCTCCCTTCCAGTCGATTCCTGCCGTTCCCGTGGCCACTGCGGGACTGCAGCCATACAGGGAAGGAGACCTGCTGCCGGTGCTCGACCCGGAACGCTGCAGCGGATGCGGAGAATGCTTTCTCCACTGCCCCCACAGTGCCATCCCACCCGCCGTCTTTTCTCCGGAAACTTTGCTGCAAAGTGCTGCAGAAGTCGCCTCCACTCAGGGACGGCCCCTCGCGCAACTGGTACCGGCCCTGCGTGGACTGGGACAGACTCTGGGCAAGGTAGTGCGGGACCATGAGGAATCATCACTTTCCCTCGAAAAACTGCTTCCCGCGGCATTCGAAATACTGTTGGGTCAGATGAAACCCGAAGGAGAAAAACTTAAGGCGATGCAAAAGGAATTCGAAAGCCTTCAAGAGAATCTCAAGGACTACCCGGTCTCCCGCACCGCACCCTTTTTTGACAAGGCCGAAGCACAGAAACGGGGATCTGGAGAACTGTTCAGCCTCCACCCCGATCCGCAGCTATGTACCGGTTGTGGCATCTGTGCGCAAAAGTGTCCGGAGGAGGCCTTGCAGATGAAAGAACCGCATCCGGAAGTCAGGGAGCGTTTGCAGAGGAATTTTCGATTCTGGGAAACCCTTCCGGATCCCTCCGAAG
>Ga0066863_10001432_pt1 | contig 11825 bp, 9 predicted proteins | sample ETN02SmetaG_2_FD_65495 | JGI IMG/M metagenome (GOLD analysis project Ga0066863, IMG submission 65495) | Marine microbial and viral communities from oxygen minimum zone, Eastern Pacific Ocean - ETNP2014F10-02SV253 | ecosystem: Environmental > Aquatic > Marine > Oceanic ...
AAAATATCATCTGTTATTTGAAAAATTAATCCACTGTGCCAAGCCCAATTACTAATTGCTTCAGTCGTTTTTTCATCACATTTAGCTGCCATAGCTCCCAGTTTTGCACTAGTTCTTATCAAGCTTGCTGTTTTCCCCTCTATTACTTTCATGTAATCATCTGTACTGTGTTCTGTGTCATATTGGTATTGAACTTCTTTTGTCTGTCCTTCAACAAGCTCAGCATATGTGGATGCTAATAATTTTACAGATTCAAGACCTAGACTTTCAGCCGCAAGTTCTGAAGACCTTGCAAGCAAATAATCTCCTGCGAGTATTGATAAAGTTGAGTTCCATTTTACATTAGCACTTTGAACACTTCTTCTAGTTTCGGCTTCATCGATAACATCATCATGGTATAAACTTCCTAAGTGAATTAATTCAACAGCCACAGCCGCGTCTATTATTTTTTTACTATCACCATTACCCAATTCTCCGGCCAATAATGTACAGATTGGTCTGAATCTTTTTCCACCGGCTTTTATTAAATATTGCGAGATATCGTTTAAATAAGAATCTTTGGAACTACTGATTTCATACAATCGTTTTTCAAAACTATCTAAATTAACCCACAATTCCTCAATAGGGATAATTTCTTTAAGTTTATTTGAGTTCATATATACAAGAATAAGAGATTTCAATAAATAGTTGGAATTTTGATTTAGATGTATAAATAAAGTCTTATTAATATAGTGATATGTTTGAGAGATTTACTGATAGAGCACGTAGAGTGGTTGTACTTGCACAAGAAGAGGCAAGACGTCTAAATCACAACTATATTGGCACAGAACATATTTTACTCGGACTTATCCAAGAAGGAGAAGGTCATGCAGCCAAAGCACTTGAAGAACTAAATATTAACATTGACAGTGTAAGGTCTGAAGTTGTTGAAATTATAGGAGAAGGACAACAGTCTCCAAGTGGACATATTCCTTTTACACCAAGAGCAAAAAAAGTATTAGAACTCTCACTTAGAGAAGCACTTCAATTAGGTCACAACTATATTGGCACAGAACATATTTTATTAGGTCTAATTAGAGAAGGAGAAGGTGTAGCAGCTCAAGTCTTGAAAAAATTAGGAGCAGAATTATCACAAGTAAGACAAACAGTAATTAAATTAATTTCTAATTCTGATGAAGGAAAAAAACCACAAGCTGCTTCTACTGGAGGAAGAGAAAGACCTGGTTCTGGAACTGGTTCTGCAATTTTAGATCAATTTGGACGAAACTTAACAAGAATGGCTAAAGAAGGAAAACTAGACCCAGTCATTGGAAGAACAACTGAAATTGAAAGAGTTATGCAAATTCTATCAAGAAGAACTAAAAACAACCCTGTTCTTATCGGAGAACCGGGAGTTGGTAAGACAGCTATCGTAGAGGGGTTAGCTCAAAAGATTATTTCTGGAGATATACCTTCAACACTTCAAGGTAAGCAAATTTATACATTAGATTTATCAGCATTAGTTGCAGGCTCAAGGTATAGAGGAGATTTTGAAGAAAGATTAAAGAAGGTATTAAAAGAAATTAAAACAAGGGGAGACATTGTTCTTTTTATTGACGAGATTCATACTTTAGTTGGGGCAGGTGCTGCAGAGGGAGCCATTGATGCCGCATCTATTCTCAAGCCAATGCTTGCTAGAGGAGAGCTCCAGACTGTTGGTGCTACAACTTTGGAAGAATTTAGAAAGCATTTTGAAAAAGATGCTGCATTAGAGAGAAGGTTTCAATCAGTAAAAGTTGATGAGCCAAACCTTTCAGATGCTATAGAAATATTAGATGGATTGAAAGATAGATATGAAGTTCATCATGGCGTAAGATTTACAGACCAAGCTATTGTCTCAGCAGTAAATATGGCTGATCGATATATTTCAGACCGATTTTTACCAGATAAAGCAATTGACTTGATTGATGAGGCAGGAAGCAGGATGAGAGTCTATAAGAAACCTCTTGATGGGGATCAAAAAGAATTCTCTGATAAATTAAAAAACTTAAGAGAACAAAAAATTGATGCAGTTCACTCACAGCTTTTTGAGAAAGCAGCACAAATTAGAGACCAGGAAAAATTAGTTTTAGAGGAAATAGATACTTTAGATGATGTTTCTTCATCAGATGTAGAAATGGTTATTGATGAAGAGGAAATAGCAGAAGTTTTAGCACAATGGACTGGCATTCCAGTACATAGGTTGACGCAAGAAGAGACAGCTAGATTACTTGAAATGGAGCAAGAGCTTCATAAGAGAATCATTGGTCAAGAAGAGGGAATAACAGCTGTATCTAAAGCAATTAGAAGAACAAGATCAGGACTAAAAGATCCTAAAAGACCATCTGGATCATTTATATTCCTAGGCCCTTCAGGTGTTGGGAAAACTGAAACAGCGAAGGCTTTGGCTGAATTTTTATTTGGAGACGAAGATTCATTAATACAGATTGATATGTCAGAATATATGGAAAAACATACTGTCAGTAGGCTTATTGGTTCTCCTCCTGGGTATGTTGGCTACGATGAGGGAGGACAGTTAACAGAGGCCGTAAGAAGAAAACCATTTAGTGTTGTTTTATTGGATGAGGTTGAAAAAGCACATCCTGATGTATTTAATACGCTTTTACAAATTCTTGAAGATGGAAGGCTAACTGATGCTCAAGGTAGAACAGTAGACTTTAAAAATACTGTAATTATTATGACTTCTAATCTTGGGACAAAAGATTTAAGTAAAAATATTGGTTTTAGCAACCTAGATGACGCAGGCTCGTACGATAAAATGAAATCAAAAGTTAATGAAGAACTTAAGAGATATTTTAAACCAGAGTTCTTAAATAGAATTGATGAAACTATTGTATTTCATGAGCTAACCCTTGATGAAGTCAAAGAGATAGTTGACCTTATGCTTGATAGGGTTCATAAACAGTTAAAGAATTCTGATTTAGAAATTGTACTCTCAGATGAAGCTAAACAACACTTAGCAACTGAAGGTTACAACAAAGAGTTTGGGGCCCGACCTTTGAGAAGGTCAATACAGAGACTTTTAGAAGATCCACTTTCTGAAGAACTATTAAAAGGAAAATATAAAGCAGGATCAACGATAATAGTTTCACTAGATGAAAAAGAAGGCAAATTGCAATATGAAGCTGTTGAAGCTCCAAACGAACCCCAAGTTGACTTTGTAGATACTGAATCATAAAATTTATAATATAAAACTTTATGAAATTAATAATTGATACCGATCCAGGCACCGATGATGCAGTTGCAATACTTATAGCATTAGCGCACTTTACAGATGAGGAATTTTTAGGGATTACCACTGTTGCAGGGAATGTTAAGGTTGATGTTGGAACTAGAAATGCATTAAGGATATTAGAGCACGCAAAGAGAAATAAGATTCCAGTGTATGAAGGTGAAGCGCAACCATTAGTTAGAGAGCTAGAGACAGCCGAATGGGTCCATGGAACTGATGGGTTAAATTTTGTTCCCTTCCCAGAGCCCTCAAAGTCAGAAGAGAGCTTAGGTGCAGTAGATTATCTAAGAGAAACACTCGAGAACACGAAAGAAAAAATTACTTTAGCAGTCCTTGGTCCCATGACAAATATAGGAAAGCTTATAAGAGATTTTCCCAATGTAAAAAATAATATAGAAAAAATTGTATTTATGGGTGGTGGTGCTGGTATGGGAAATCATACTCCAGTTGCCGAGTTTAATATCTTAGTAGACCCAGAAGCTGCAGACATAGTATTAAGCTCTGGAGTTCCTTTAGTGATGATGGGTCTTGATGTTACACACCAAGCAATCTCAACAAAAGAAAGAATAGAAAAAATTGTTGCAACAGGTTCCGAAACAGGAAAATTGCTTTCAGGATTGATGAGCTCGCTAATAGATATAGACATAGTTAAAGAAAAATTTCCAGATGGGACACCGGTACACGATGCTTTTGTTACAGCGTATTTAGTAGATGAGACTCTCACAACAGGAAAGGTTGTAAATGTAGAGGTAGAAACTCAGTCAGAATTAACAGTTGGCCAAACAGTAGTCGATGTTAATAATATTTCTGGACGTACTGCTAATGTCCATTGGATGAATAAAGTCGATGATGAAAAATTATTTAATATAATAACAAATACTTCTTCACTTCTCGCATAAAATTCAAATAATTACTTTTTTCAAGACGACACATTTTATAAATTCAGATAGAATTATTTTAATCATTATTTAAATAATGAAGGAGTAAAAATACATGATTACTAAAAAGAAATCCGTTTTTGTACTTCTGTCATTGATGTTAGTTTTGTCAGCCTGTGGAGGCTCGACAGAAACAACTACTGAAGAGGTTGCAGAACCTGTAGTAGAAGAGACTTTAGAGTCTCCAGCTACAACTGCAGCACCTACAGAGCCAGAAGTCAAAGCGTTAAAAGTTGGTATAGTACTCGGAGCGTTGGGCGACCTTTCCTTCATGGACTCCGCTAAGAGAGGTTACGATAAAGCCGTAGCTGAACTTGGCATTGATGGAGATTATGTAGAAACAGAGCCTAGTGAAAGAGCAGCAGCTATCCAAAACTTTCTAGCTGATGGAAAAGAAATGATTATTACAATCGGTTTCTCTGAAGCAGAAATTACAAAAGAAGGTGCAGTAGCTAACCCAGATGTACAATTTGCAATTGTTGATATGGTTGTAACAGCGGACAATGGAGACTTACTTCCAAATGTTCAAAACCTTATTTTCAAAGAGCATGAAGGTTCATTTGAAGTTGGATATATAGCTGGAAAGCTTTCAAAGACTGGAAAAGTAGCATTCATGGGCGGCATGGATGTTCCTATTATTAGAAAATTCCAAACAGGTTGGGAAGAAGGCGCAAAGTATGCCAATCCTAATATAGAGTTCTGTGATGGATATGCCGGAAGCTGGGGAGATCCTGCTAAAGGTAAAGAAATAGGATTAGCTTGTTTTGAAGCTGGTGCAGATATTATATTTGCAGCTGGTGGATCAACTGGTAATGGAGCTTATGAAGCTGCAGCAGAAACAGGAAACTATGCAATAGGTGTTGACTCAAATCAAGACTATGTGCAACCTGGGACAATGATTACATCAATGATGAAAAATGTAGACTATGCAGTTTACACAGCCATCGCTGATAGAATCGCTGCTGGTTCCGTATTAAGTACAATTGATTCTTATGGATCTGCAGAAAATGGTGTTGGACCAACATGGTTGGTTGACGGATCTACGCTATTTGCTGATGAGGGACCTGCTGACATGGCATCCCAAGTCGCAGGCTTAATTGAAGAAGTAGCAGAAGTAAGAGCAAAAATAATTTCTGGTGAAATAGTAGTTACAGACGTAACTGCAGGTGGTTAATAAACCAATTCATTAGATAAATTTTAATTTAGCCCGACTAAGGTCGGGCTAAATTATTAAGATTATATATAATCAAAATTTAAAAAAATGAACAAAGATTCAGCAATACATTTAAAAAATATCACAAAAGAATACCCAGGTGTTGTTGCAAATAAAAAAGTTGATTTCCAAGTTAATAAAGGTGAAATTCATGCATTAGTGGGTGAAAATGGTGCTGGAAAGTCAACACTAATGAAAATACTTTATGGTATTGAACAACCTGATGAAGGTGAAATACTAGTTAATGGTCAAAAACAAATAATTAATAAGGTCGAAACTGCTATAAACCTCGGGATTGGAATGGTTCATCAAGAATTTACACTGGTTCCAAGCTTTACTGCGCCTGAAAATATAGGGCTAGGACAAGAACCAAAAAACACTAAAGGTCTTATTGATTGGAAAGGCTTAAATAAGTTAGTTGTAGATATTGCTGAAAAATATGGTTTTAAAGTTGATCCAGCATTAAAAATGATAGACGCTTCTGTGGGGGTTCAGCAACGAACAGAAATTTTAAAAACTTTATATAGAAACGCCAATATTTTAATACTAGATGAACCTACTGCAGTTCTTACTCCTCAGGAAACAGATGAATTGTTCACTGTAATTAGAACGTTGGTTGACGAAGGTAAGACTGTAATTTTTATAACCCACAAACTTAGAGAAGTAATGGAAATAGCTGACAGAGTCACAGTAATGAGAGCTGGAGAAGTACAAGGTGTTTCCGAAACTAAAAATACCTCAATAGCTGAATTAGCTTCACAAATGGTTGGAAGAGAAGTTTTTCTTCAGGTAAAAAAAGAGGAAGCAAAACCTGAAGATGAGATTCTAAACGTTGAAGATTTATGGGTTCATGATGCAAGAGGCTTGTTAGCAGTAAAAGGAATTGATTTAAATATTAGAAAAGGAGAGATAGTTGGTATAGCTGGTGTTGAAGGAAATGGTCAGTCGGAGCTTGTTGAAGCTTTGACCGGTCTTAGAAAAACTAGTCAAGGTACTATTAATTATCTAGGTGAAAATATAGCCTCAAGCACACCTAAAAATATTCGAAGAAAAAAAATTGCTCATATCCCTGAAGACAGAACGAACACAGGACTGAACACACAACTTAGCATTTGGGAAAATTTGATTGGCAATTCATATTTTAGAAAACCTCTGTCCTCAAGAGGAATCTTCAATCTAAGAAAAATTGCTGAACATTCAAATAAATTGAAAGATGATTTTGATATTAGGACCCCAAATGTTTCTTTGAAGGTGAAGTCCTTATCAGGAGGAAATCAACAAAAAGTTGTTGTTGCAAGAGAGTTATCAGAAGACCCTATTTTAACTATTGCTTCTCAACCTACTAGAGGCGTGGATATAGGTAATATTGAAGCTATACACGAACAACTAGTTGAGATGAGAGATGATGGAGGGGCTGTTCTCCTTGTCTCTGCTGAATTGGACGAGGTGATGGCTGTTGCTGACAGAGTGGGAGTTATGTATGAGGGGGAAATAGTAAAGTGGGTCAACCCTAAAGAAGTAGACCAAGCGCAAATGGGTCTTTATATGGCAGGAGTTAAAGACTAATGGAAAAGTTTTCTTTTAAAGATGTTTTAGTAACTTTTGCCGGTTTATTTATTACTTCATTTATTGCGTGGATTTTAATTACTGCAACAGGCAATAATCCTTCTGAAGTAGCAAAGTATTTATATGAAGGGGGCTTCAAGGGTACTAGAAATATAGCAAACTCTTTATACCAAGCTACACCGTTGATTTTAACAGCCGTAGCAACTCTAGTATCATTTCGGGTCGGCATGTTTAATATTGGTATTAATGGCTCAATGTACGTAGGGGCACTTTATGCAGGTTGGGCTGGTTACAAGTTCACAACCTTGGGTCACTTTGCACACGTAACTCTTTGTATATCAATAGGAATGTTAGTAGGTGCTGCTTGGATGCTTTTACCGGCTTTGTTAAGGGTTTATGCTGGGGTAAGTGAAATTATTTCTACAATAATTCTAAATTTTGTAGCTGTGTTATTTGTTTCTTATATGGCTAACGGACCTTTTAGAGCAGACCCAATAGCACCTGCTACACCTAGAATTTTAGAAACTGCCGAACTTAAACAAATATTTCCAAATTCTCAATTCAATACTGGTTTTTTTATAGCAGTCTTTGTTGCAATCCTTGCTCACTTTATATTAAACAAAACAACATTTGGATATGAGTTGCGTTCGGGAGGAGATGGTCTAGTAGGTATGTATCCATCAAGGTTTAGTTCATATCTAGGAATTCCGTCTAACAGATCTGCAATTACTGGTATGCTGATTTCTGGTGCACTTGGTGGTTTAGCTGGAGCAATAGAAGTTCTTGGTGCTGTAAGATATTTCTTTCAAGAACTTGAATTCAATCAAGGTTTTGATGGAATACTAATTGCGATACTTGGAAAACTTGAACCTATCGGCGCTATTATCGCCTCCTTATTCTATGGAGCTATTAAAAATGGGGGTTTCTATGTAGATTACAAGACAGATGTTGCAAGAGAAATAATAATAGTATTAATATCAGTTTTAATTTTCTTTGTAAGTGCACAAAAAATAGTAAAAGGATTAGAAAAATATCCATTAATCAAAAAAATGGATAATTTCTTTTCAAGAAAGAAGATGTAATGGAGTGGATTGAAATATTTGATATCTCACTTTTTAGAAGCCTTCTAAGGTCAACTGCCCCAATAGCTATAGTTGGTATGGCTGCTGCATTGTGTTCTGCTGCAGGTGTTTTAAATATTGGTCTTGAAGGTAAAATGCTTAACGCAGCGTTTGCTGGTGTTTTTGCTAGCTACTTTCTAGAAAATGTATGGGCTGGCTTTGTTGCAGGGATAATTGCCGGGTTGCTAACAGCAGCATTATTTGGCTTATTAGCTTTTACTTTAGGAGCGGACGAAGTCCTGGCAGGTTTAGCTATTAATATTTTCTCTCTTGCTGGTACAACTTATTTAATGCGGACAGTATTCGGAAAAGCGGGTTTTTTCTCTGATCCAAGAATCGTAGGTTTTGAACCTATTAGCATATCGTTTCTACAAGGTACATTCTTAGAACCATTTTTATCAGATTTTACATACTCTATTTATTTGATGTTTTTCCTAGCACTTTCATTACACATTATTTACTACAGAACACGTCTGGGCACTGCAATTAGAGCAACTGGTGAAAACCCCGAAGCAGCTGAAGATGCAGGAATAAATACTATTAGAATTAAATGGCTGGTCACAGTTGTTTCAGGAGGATTAGCAGGAATTGCAGGTATCTTTCTTTCTTTAGAAAACCTAACTATGTTTACAGAAGGAATGTCAGCAGGTAAAGGCTATATAGGACTTGTTGCTTCTTCATTTGGCAACAACACTCCTCTGGGAACATTTGGAGCAAGTTTATTCTTTGGGTTAGGAGATGCAATAGGAATAAGACTTCAGGGCGTGTACGAGTTAGATTCTAGGTTAATTTTAATGATTCCGTATGCTCTAACAGTTATTGTTTTGATACTCATTGGTATTCGACAAAGGCTAAGGGTTAGACCCGTTCCTATTAATGATTCTGAATAAAATTGACAATTAACTATAAAGCAAAATATATAGTTTCAAATAGTCAAACAGTAATAAAAGATAAAGTTATTCAAATTCAAGAAGGTAAAATTTCTAGAGTTGTTGAAGAAAAAGATCTACCAGAAAAAAGTCATATAGAAGATCTTGGAAACGTTGCAATAGTACCAGGATTTGTTAATGCTCATTCTCATGTTGGTCTTGTAAGCGTAAAAGGCTTAGGGCATTCAAATGCAAGTGCTTTGTATGATGTTATGTGGGGAATTGAACCTCATTTAACAGAAGATGATGTATACAAACTTTCTTGTCTTGGAATTTTAGATTGTATTTCTTCTGGAACAACTTCAATAAACGATCACTACTTCTTTTCTGAGGGAGTAGCAAAAGCTTGTATAGATACTGGAATGAGAGGTTTCATTGGCCATACTGTTATGACAGAGTATGGACCTTGGACTGGTGAAGAACAGTTATTGATGGCTGAATCTTTTGTTAATAATTTTAAAGATTCTACTGAATTAATCCACCCTGTAATTGCACCTCATGCAACAGATACTACTAATCCTGAAACAATATTAAAAATGAAAGAAATAGCAGAGGAGAATAATATACCTATACATATTCATCTTTCTCAAACAAAAATTGAGTTTGATTACATCAAAGAAAATTTTGGCTTATCACCAATAAAGCATGCTGAGTCAATAGGTTTATTAGGTAGCAATGTGATTGCTGCACATTGTAACGTTGTTGAAGATGGAGATTTGGATTTATTAGCAAGTTCCGATACCTATCCAATTTTTTGTCCGACCACCCATGCGTTGGGCGGAAAGCTACTTGATACTAATAATTTGGTATCAAGTAATGCTAATTGGGGTATTGGTACTGACTGTTCAGGTGGAAATGATGATTATGACATGATTGAAGAGACAAGAACAGCCTTGTTGCTTAACAATTCAAAAGGTTTAGAAACTAAGTTAACTCCAAAGGACGTTTTTAATATTGCAACAAAACAAAACTTTGAAAGACTTACTCTAGAAAAAAATAATTACAATATGGACGAAGGTTCATACGCGGATTTTATAACAATTAATTTAGACTCAGAAAAAATTCAACCTATTCACGACCTAGTTAACAATGTGGTTCTTTCTTCAAGCTCTAAAGAAGTTAAAGACGTCGTTATAAATGGTAAAGAGGTTATGAGAAATTATGAATTTATTGATTTAGATAAAGAGAAAATAATATTCGAGGCAAATGAAGTTCTTGAAAAGTTATTAGTAAAAAGTAATTTTAAAGAAAGAATAGAAAAAGGTGAGTTCTCATAAGTAATCAACTTTCATTACTCCATGATCATTTAGATGGTGGTTTAAGGGCCAAAACCATAATTGATATTGCATCAAAAGAAAATATTAAATTACCTACAGTAAATGAAGAGGAGTTAGCTTCTTGGTTCTTTGAAAATATTTCATCAAAAAATAATCAAGTCTTTAACAAGTTTGCTTTAACTATCTCATTAATGCAAAAATATGAAAACATTGAGAGGGTTTCTTATGAAGCTGTAGAAGACTTAAGGAATGACAATATTGAGAATGCTGAGATTAGATTTGCACCTCTGCAACACATTAATGAAGGCTTATCGCCATTAGAAATTGTAAAAGCAGCTTTTAATGGCTTAATACAAGGAGAAAAGGATTTTGGTGGAAATTTTAACTTAATTTTATGTGGTATGAGGCAACATAATGATTCTGTAGAGGTTGCCAAGCTTGCAATTGAGAATCTTCACCATAAAGTAGTAGGATTTGATTTAGCTGGACCAGAATTTAATTATCCACCTAAGAACCACCTAGAAGCATGTAATTTAATAAGCGCTTCAGACGTAGGTCTTACAATTCACGCTGGAGAGGCAGCAGATTTATCATATATAGAAGATGCTGTTTTAAACTGTAAGGCTCAAAGAATTGGACATGGTTGGCAAATTATTGATGGCTGTAAAAAGGATGGTGATATTTTTGTACCAGATTCTGAAATTGCAGAAGTAGTTTTAGAACGCCAAATACCTTTAGAGATATGTATATCTTCTAATGTAAAATCAGGAGCAAGTGAAGTCTCAATTGATAATCACCCAGCCTTAGGCCTTTTGAAAAGTGGATTTAGGGTCACTTTGAATACTGATAATCGCCTAATGGCAGATACAACATTATCTAAAGAGTTTAAGAAAGCAAAAGAATCTTTAAACTTAGAAAGTTCCGATGAAGAAATATTAATAAAAAATAGCTATGACTCACTATTTAGTAATTTATAAATTCTAATTTTTTTAACTTCTTCAATTAAGCTAATCTTTAATTAATAAGTAACTAGAAAACCTTATAAAAAACTAGGAGAAATAATGACTGATATGCTTGAAAACAGTGAAGAATTATCTGTTTTAAAATCCAAAATAAACAAACCTATTGATAACTTGGAAACATTTCCAGCTCCAAAGAATGTTACTGTTGTTAAATTTTTTACAGACGAGTTAACAAGTATATGCCCTATAACCGGACAACCTGACTTTGGAGAGTTGACTATTGAATATGAACCAAACAAATTATGCTTAGAGTCAAAATCTCTAAAGCTTTATCTTTGGACATTTCGAGAAGAGGGACATTTCTGTGAAGCGTTAGCTAGTGAAATTACACAAAAAATATTTGATACATTAAAGCCAAAATGGGTAAGAGTTACAAATGAACAATCTAAAAGAGGGGGGATAGAAACAACAGCTGTTGGGTATATTGAAGAATAGTTTATAAAATTCTAGTTTTGTAGCTCAAGGACAGTAGCTGCTAACAAGATACT
>Ga0066863_10001433_pt1 | contig 11824 bp, 11 predicted proteins | sample ETN02SmetaG_2_FD_65495 | JGI IMG/M metagenome (GOLD analysis project Ga0066863, IMG submission 65495) | Marine microbial and viral communities from oxygen minimum zone, Eastern Pacific Ocean - ETNP2014F10-02SV253 | ecosystem: Environmental > Aquatic > Marine > Oceanic ...
TGATCCTCAAACAAGGAAAAATTTAGGGTTATTTCCAGATAAAAATATCTTAAATAATTCTTTTTCATTATTTAATACACTTAATATTACAAAAACTTCTATGGGAGCAAGATTATTAAAAAATTATTTGGGGCAACCATTAATAAATATTAAAAAAATTAAACAAAGACAAGAAATAATTTCTTGGTTTTATGGAAATGGAAATTTATCTACTAAACTCGCAGGTAAACTTGAGAAAATTTTTGATATAGAAAGATTATTAAGTAAATTAGTTAATTATAGTGCAGGACCAAGAGAAGTTTTAACATTATCTAAAAGTTTAAGTTCTGCATTGGAAGTTTCAGATTATTTAAAATCTAATTCTTTGCCAAATAAATTTTATAAATTATTTATCGATTCTCCAGAAATAAAACATATCTGCGATCTTGTAAACAACTCTTTTGAAGAACAATTTGATGGGAAATTAGGTGATGGATTATTAATAAAAAAAGGTTTGTCTGAAGATTTGGATAAATATAGAAAATCTTTATCTACATCAAAAAATATTTTGGCACAGTTAGAGTTAAATGAAAGAAAAAAAACACAAATAAAAAATTTAAGAATTAGATACAATAAAATTTTTGGATATTACATTGAAATCACAAAGTCTCAATTAGCACAAGTTCCTGATTATTATATTAGAAAACAAACCTTAGTTAATGCTGAGAGATTTTTTACTGAAGAATTGAAAAATTTAGAAACTGAAATTATTTTGTCTGTTGAAAGAATACAGGAATTAGAAAAAGAAATATTCCAAGATATTTGCAAGCATATTATTTCTAAGGCAAATCAAATTTATTTGACAGCAAATGTTATTTCTAAATTAGATGTGTATTCTTCATTGTCTTTAGTTGCGAGAAAGAATGGGTATGTAAAACCAGAAATAAATGAATCTTTAAATTTGAAAATTCGAAAATCAAGACATCCTATGGTTGAAGAATTAATTGAATCAGGAAAATTTGTACCTAATGATATATATTTAAATAACACTGATCATCAAATTATATTATTAACTGGTCCAAATATGTCTGGTAAATCTACTTTTATTAGACAAGTTGGAATTATAGTTTTATTAGCTCAAATAGGATCTTATGTACCTGCTGAAACCGCCGAGATTGGTTTAGTTGACAGAATATTTACAAGAGTAGGTTTGGAAGATGATCTTTCTGCCGGAAGATCAACCTTTATGACAGAAATGACTGAAACTGCAACTATATTAAATGAAGCAACAAATAAATCCTTAATAATTTTGGACGAAATTGGTAGAGGAACAAGTACATATGATGGATTGGCAATAGCTATGTCAGTTGCCGAATATATACATGAAGAATCTTCAATTGGTGCACGAACTTTATTTGCTACGCATTTTTTTGAAATGACAGCATTAGAATCCAGACTTAAAAGATTGAAAAATTATCATGTGAAAGTTTTAGAAGATCAAGAAAGTGTTGTATTTTTACATCATATTTCAAAAGGAATATCTGCTAGAAGTTATGGTATATATGTTGCTTCTTTAGCTGGAATGCCTGTTGAAGTAATTACTAAATCTAAATTGTTATTATCTGCCTTGGAAGAAAAATATGAATCGTCAGAATCAAATTATATTAATGTATCAACTCAACTCCCTCTTAATTTACAGGAAAATAATTATGATGAAATCACAGAAATATTTAAAGCCATAGATATGGATAATATAACCCCTGTAGAAGCTTTGATTAAACTTTCAGATTTGAAAGAAAAATTTAAAGAAAAAGAGTGATTTGCACATACTTTTCTTTAAATAAAAATTAAAACTAAAACCTAAAATCTTATTGTATTTATCCGCCTATTGTCTTTGAATACAATTTATTAGATATAAATAATATAGTTTTGCTTAAAATACATAAAAATTTAAATTTTTATTCGTTAGATAAATACCAGCTTGATGCATCAGAATATTTTACTGTAGATTACAATAATTTCCATTCTTTGGAATCAATAATATATGTAAATAAACAAATTAAATATCATGACAATTTTAATGAAGATACTTTAATTGATTTTTTAAATATCTATAATTTGTCGTTTTTTGAAAAAATGGACGAATTTAAAAAAGAAACTTTTATCCAATCAATTTGTGAATTTATGGGATTGAATGGTGTTTTAATTAAATCAGATGTAAGTTTTCTGTTTTTATTTAATGAATTAAAAATCATTTGGTCTATTTTGATATTTTATGATTATTTGCAAAGACAATCTAATAGATCATTTGAATTAGTTCAAAAAATATTAATAAATCTTTCAACATCAAATGAATTACTATCTGTTATTCCAAAAGGAAAATTCAAACAGGCTTATTTTATTGATAGTATTTCAAATTTTGAAGATAAGAATTTATTATATAAAACTTTGTCTTTTTATATACAGGATGTTTTGAATAATGCTGAATATTCTTTACCCTCTAGCAAATTTGAATTTAATATGGATTTTAATCATCTTAAATTATCCAATAAAAATACTAACTTACTAAATTTTTATTGGAATTTAATAAGCAAATCTATGATGAAAGGATATATTTATAAATTATGTGAAAGATGTAAGAATCTTTTTTCAACAGGAAATAAAAGAAAATTATTTTGTTCTTATACTTGCAAAAATCGTCAAAGTTCTGATGATTCTTATAAAAGATCGAAGAATAGAAAATTTGTACGATTAAAAACTGTTCCAGGTTTAAATAAATCTAAACCTTATAAAATTATCACTCATTGATGTAAAGGTTTTTTGTGAATGCAAAACATGTCTTAATGGCATTTTTCATTGTTGTATTATGGGGATTAAATTTTGTTGCTCTCAAAATTGCGGTATTATCATTGCCACCAATTTTTTTAGCAGGACTGAGATTTTTTCTAATTTCAATTCCATGGATATTTTTTGTAGAAAAACCAAAAGTAAGCAAGAAACAATTTTTTACTTTGCCAATTACTTTGGGAGTATTGCAATATAGTCTTTTGTATTACGGTATGAGTACTGGGTTATCAGCAGGATTAAGTGCTGTAATATTACAAACGCAATCATTTTTTACTGTGATCATGTCTACGATCTTAATTAAAGAAAAACCAAGATTAAATGAAACTTTTGGCTTATTTATAGGAATGTTAGGAGTAATTATTTTATTAATTAATAATGATGGTGATTTTAAAATTGAAGCAGTATTAATTATTCTTGCTGCTGCTATTTCATGGGGTATTGCTAATATTCAATTAAAAAATCTTGGTAATGTTAATATGATCTCTTTTTTAATATGGATTTCTCCATTTGCTGCAATATTATTATTCATTATTTCATTTACATTAGAATATGATTCAGTATTGAAAATTGACTTTATGAATATAGAAATTAAAGTATTCTTATCAATATTTTATACAGCTTATTTGTCTACTGTTATAGGATTTACTATGTGGCAGTATTTGTTGAATAAATATAAATCTATTCAAATTACCCCTTATGGGTTGTTAGTTCCTGTGACAGGGTCAATTTTTGGGTATATCATTTTAAATGAGGTTTTAGAAATATATCAGATAATATCTGGGATTATCATCATCATCGGATTGATGGTTATTTCTTTGAGGGGAATGTTTTCTAGATAATTACTTGTTTGAAGGTATGATTTTACTCGGCCACCAATTGTATTTACCGAGTAATTTAACTATAGCTGGCACAAGTAGAGTTCTTGTTATAAAAGTGTCTATTATTACACCTATTGCTACTGCAAATCCAAGTTGGAATAAATCAGTTAAGGGAAGTACCATTAGTGCTGAAAAGGTGCCTGCAAGGATAATTCCTGCTGAAGTAATAACGCCCCCTGTTTTGGCTACTGCAATTTGTGTAGCTTTACTTATACTTTTTGTTTTTGCTTCTTCTCTAATTCTGCTCATTAAATAAATATTGTAATCCACTCCTAGTGCATTTAAGAATACAAACAAGAAGAATGGGAGACTACTTGTGTAAAATGGTTGATTAAAAATAAATTTAAATACTAATAATGATATTCCTATTGTAGAAAAGTATGTAAATATTATAGTTGCACATAGATATATAGGTGCTATAAGAGATCTAAGTAAAATCATTAATATTAAGCCAATTGCTAGAAGTATTATAGGTAGAACTATTAACTGATCTCTATTTATAGCTTCCCTGGTATCATATTGAACTGCAGTTTCACCCCCTACATATATTGTAGATAAATCTATACCTGAATTTGGTCCTAGATTTTTGATATGATTTCTTATATGGGGAATTAAATCCATACCTTTCTCATCATATGGGTTTTCATTTAAAATAAGTTCAAATTTTGATATGGATTTGTCAGGGGAAGTATAGCTATTAACTTTTGATTTTATATTGAATGAAGAAGGATCATTTGAAGATAAATATTTTATAATCTTATCGGCCCCCCCTAAAGGCGAATCTATTCCAAAAGGCCTAGTTGGACTTGAGATTCTGATTATACCTTCAGATGATGCAAGTATATTAGTTAATATATCTATTTTATCAAGATTTTCTTTTTTAAAAACAGCTTCTGGTGATTTGAAATCTACATAAACTTCAACTGGTGCTAATTCACCCGGATTAAATCCATCTCTTAGCAATTCAAAACTTTTTACTGAGTCAGCATTGTTAGGTAAACTTGCAAGTTGATCAAATGTTGGCTTTGCTCCTATAAGTCCTGTAAACATCGCTAGTAATATACTACCGGTAATAATTAAAGTTGTTAAAGGTTTGTTAATTACAAGTTTTGCTATTTTGGTGTATACACCTTCATTTTTATTTTGATTTTTAGGAATAAGATTAACTGGCCAAAAAGAAAATTTACCTAATATACAAAGCATTGATGGGATAAGTGTTATAGATGCAATTAACATCAAGAATATAGCTATTCCAATTACAGGACCAAGTGATTGATATGATTTAAGGATACATAAAAGTAAAATGGATGAAGCAACAATTATTGTTAAGGCAGCTGATGTAACAGCACCCCCAACTCCTTGCATTGTTTTCTTCATTGCTAAATGCTTATCTTTTGTATTGCTTAATTCTTCTTTAAATCTAGAAGATATAAAAAGAAAATAATCAGTTCCTGAACCAAATAGTACTACTGTCATTATTCCAGTTGATTGTCCATTCACTTTTAAAAAGTCACCTGTTTCTTGATCAATAAACGCTATAATCCCTTGTGCAACAAGAAAGATAGAGGCAACAATTAAAAGTGGGAGTATTGCAGTTATTGGAGATCTGTAAATTATTAATAATATAGTGAAAACCAATACAATAGTTACTATTAATAATAATCTATCTATTGATTGGAATACTTGAATGAAATCAGCAAATAATCCTCCAGGTCCACCAACCAGAACAGTTAAATTATTGTTTGATTTTGTTTCATTTGATACTAAATCTCTTAGTTTTTTTACTTCATCAGGAATGGTTTCAAAATCGTTAAATGATCCAAGTGAAAGATTTACAATCATGGTCATGGTATTTTCTGAAGGAGATTCAAATTCTTCTTTTGCTTCAGGTAAACTAAATACAGAAATAATGTTTTTAATAGGAATATCTTTAGATAATTTTATTTTTTCTTCTAATTTTTTTAAGATTTCTCTTTCATTATCAGTAAATTTCTGCTTATTTTTTGTTTGAGCAACTATAATACTAGGGATATCTGTTGAGACTGTACTGAATCTTTCTTCAACTAATTGAGCAGCTTTTGTTGATTCAGCGCTTTCAGGCAGGAAATCAGTTTGATTAGTGCTTTGATTTAATTCTGGTGCAAATGGAATAATCAAACTAGCAAAAATAATCCAAGATATTAAAGTTATCCATTTTCCATTTTTGGAACTTGAAAAATTTGTAATTAAATTTATTATTTAATTCACCTAATTTGTAATTAAATTAATTTTTTCACAAATTGAATAATAATGCAATAAAACAAGTTATTTATCATGACAATTAGGTTATTACAAATCATTAATATAACATTTTTGTTTATTATACTTTTTGTATTTTATTCAAGAGATGGTTACATCGAGGCTCATAAATCTTTTTTTCTAGATCCTGCACCTACTTTTGAAGATTCAATTTTGATTTCTAATCCTAATATTTTTCAGGTTGTTATTTTAGATAAAAAAACTAATGAATTTTGGATTATAATGAATTTAATAATAAGATTACTAATTTGAATATTTATTTTATAATTATCTTTGTAAGTATCATAGTTATTATGATTTTTATATAAAATCTAAAATATATATTAAAATAATCTATAGTTAGGATATTAGTCACTGAATTATTTCAAAGGAAATTTATATGATTTTGAATGAAGGAGATAAAGCCCCTGATTTTAATCTTCAAGATACAGAGGGTAATAAAGTTACTTTAAATGAATTGTTAGGAAAAAAAATCGTGATATATTTTTATCCTAAAGATGATACTCCGGGTTGCACAATAGAAGCTTGTGAGATAAGAGATAATTATTCAATATTTAAAGAAAATAATATTGCTGTTTTGGGAGTAAGTGCAGATACCATTGAATCACATAAAAATTTTACAAATAAATTTAATTTGCCTTTTCCTTTATTAGCCGATGTTAATAAGAATATGTGTGAAGATTACGATGTTTTGGTAGATAAAGTTATTCATGGACATACAGTTAAAGGTATTGCTCGAATAACATTGTTAATAGATGAAGAAGGGATTATTAAAAAAATATGGAACCCTGTAGACCCCAATGGGCATGCAGATGAAATATTAAACGAGATATCTCAAAATTAATTTATAGTTAATTACTATTAAAAAAATATTTTGACAATGATTTGAAAATCAGATAGGGTTTTTTTGTATTTATTTATCAATGTTTTTAAAATGCCCAAAATTAACGAAAATAAATCCATAAGATTATTATGGGTTCTGATTGGAAGTATTTCAGTTGGCATGGGAATTATAGGGATTTTTGTTCCAGGATGGCCAACAACTATTTTTTTAATTATTGCATCATATTTTTATATTAGAAGTTCGGAAAAATTATATAATTGGCTTCTTAATAATAAAATTTTGGGTATATATCTTAAAAATTATTATTCCGGCAAAGGTATGCCTTTAAAAGCAAAAATATTGTCCCTTTTCCTTATGTGGGTATTTGGATTGTTGTCAATATTTTTATGGATACCTGGTAACCTTTCAATAATAAAAATTATAGTATTTATTTTATTGGCTATCGGATCAATATTTATTCTCAGTGTAAAATCCACTGAGGATTGAAATATTAGGATGCTATAGATATTGCATAGATCAGAGCCAATATAACTATTGGTGTTCCAATTAAGATATCTTTAATAATACTTTGGATATCAAATTTAGGTATTCGAACAAATACAATTGTGTTGAAAATATTAAAAAGATTTTTTAGCATATAGGTTTTCTATTTATTATATTATCTATGAAATTATATATTAATTTGGTAAATTTATAAAATAATTATAGATATATTAGGAGATATTATGACTATTAGCAAATCAGAATTAAAAAATAAAGTTATTGACGAAATCGAAAAATCTAAAGATAAAATAATTGATTTTGCTAAAGATATAGCAGAGAATGCAGAAACTGGTTATAGAGAAGTTCAAACTGCAGAAAAAGTTAAAAAAATATTTTCAGATTTAAATTTAAATTTTACAGATGGACATGCAATAACTGGGGTAAAATCGGCTCCTATAGCTGGTAAATCTTCTGGTCCAACTATCGCCGTAATAGGAGAATTAGATGGATTGATTGTGAAAGATCATCCTTTAGCGGATAAAAAAACTGATGCTGTGCATGCATGTGGGCATAATTGCCAATTAGGATCAATGTTTGGAGTTGGTCTTGGTTTAATTAATAGTAAAGCTAACGAATTTTTAAATGGAAATATTGTTTTATTTGCAGTTCCTGCAGAAGAAACAATCGAAAATGAATTTAGAATAAATCTAATTGATGAAGGAAAATTAGGATTTATTTCAGGGAAACAAGAACTTATAAGATTGGGTTCTTTTGATGATATTGATGCTGCTATGTTAAGCCATGCCACTAGTAAAGAATCGGATGGAGATTTGGCAGTAGGCGGAACTTCTTTAGGTCATCTTGTAAAATATGTTGAATTTTTCGGATTAGCTTCACATGCAGCTGGCGCTCCACAAGATGGTATTAATGCTTTAAAAGCCGCAAACATTGCTATGATGGCAATGGATTCACAACGCGAATCATTTGAAGATAAAGATAAAGTCCGTGTCCATGGAATTTTGACTGCAGGAGGAACTTCCGTAAATTCTATTCCTTCGATTGCCAAGTTAGAATGGAGGATACGTGGAAGAACAATTGATGTTGTAAATAAAATAAATACTAAAATTGACAGATCTATTAAAGCTGGAGCTATGGCAATGGGGGCAAAAGTAAGAATAAGATCTATAGCAGGAAATTTACCAATGTTACAAAATAAACAAATGAACAATCTTTATTTGAACAATGCTGAAAACATTGTGGGAAAAAAGAATGTGATTGTTCATCCTGAAGATCAATCAGGAGGTTCCACAGATATGGGCGATTTGAGTCAAATATTACCGATTATTCATCCCCGTAGTGGTGGTGCCGAAGGTACGGGGCATGGAAACAATTATTTTATAAAAGATTATGAAAAATCCGTAATTAATCCAGCTAAAGCTATGGCTACAACAATAATAGATTTGCTTTGGCAGGATGACATGAAAATTAATGAAGTAATAAATAATCATAAATCGAATTATTCTATTAGTGAATATATACAATTGCAGAATAAACGAATGGGGAATGATTACTATGATTATACTTCTTAATAATTTCTCAATAATTATTTGTTAAGTTTAAGATGGTTTTTTGCATTTCAATAAAATCCTCCTTTGATAGAGGCTGGCAGTTATAACTGTCAGCCTTTAAGTTTATAATAACTGATATTAATTTTATTTTTGTTCAGGCAAATTTTTGAAACTTTTTTTTTATATCACTATTTTTTCATTACTTTTTATATCTTGTACTAATGTCATTTCAGATGAGAATACTAAAAATGAAATTTTAGAAAAGAACCCTAATCCAAATTCCCAGATGCATAGTCTTTTAAATTTGTCAGAGTATTCAGAAAGCCAAAAAAAATTGAAATTACAATCGGCTTCGAATAAAGCTTCTAAGAGAATCTTAAATCTTGAATTAAATTTAACAGAAAAATATGGAACTTTAGATAAAGAAAAAATAATACGAAATTCACCTTATACATTAATATATCTATACGCTGACTGGTGAGCTGAATGTGTAAAATCAAAACCTTCCGTGAGAAAGTTAGAATCTTATTTGAATCAAGAAAAAGTATTGATTTATTCCTTAAGTACTGAAACTAAGATTGGTAGGGATTTTTCTATATTGTTTAGAAACACTACTATTCCTTCAACATATTTAATTAATGATAAAGGTGTAATTAAGAATAAATGGAATACTTCTCCAAATCAGGAACATATTAATGTACTTATGGAAAGTATGAGGAAATAAAAATTCCAAAAAAAAAGCCAGCTGATTTAAGCTGACGTGAAGATATTATACAATATTCCGAAAGGTTTTGTCAACCCCTGCTCTTCAGTAGAGGTGATTCAACTATAAAAAAAATTAATCCATAGTTTCCCATGAACCATCAACAACTCTCCATAAATACCACGACATAATGGTTCTGTAAGGTTTCCATTGATTTGATTTTGTTAACATTTGCTTTTCAGTAGCATTTTTTTTAAATAATATTTTAAATCCATTCCTAACACCCAAATCACCTATAGGAAATATATCAGCCCTACCAAGAGTAAATATAAGGATCATATCAATAGTCCAGGGACCTATTCCTTTAATTTGTATAAGTTCTTTTTCAATTTCTTTATTTGACATTTGTTTAAAATCTTTATTTGTATAATGTGTAGATTTAAAATATTCTGCTGTTGCTTTTATGTATTTTATTTTCTGATGTGATAATCCTGCGGATTTTAATTTTGAATCTTTTGTTAAAAGGATATCGTCGTAATTAAAATTATTCCCCGGGAATAAAGCTTTAAATTTTGTATGTACACTGCTAGCTGCTTTTGTACTTATTTGCTGTGAAATTATAGATCTTATTAGGGAATGAAAAACTCCTGTCGTTCCTCTGTCAAAATTGGGCTCACCGTACTTATTTTTTAATTTTGAAATGATAGGATTCTTTATGGCGAGATAATTTATTCCTGTTTGTAATTCCTTTTTATCAAATAAATTTATCATATTTTTTATTTATTTAAATATTTATTTATTTCAGATTTTGTTGCAGAATGAATTTCACCTGGCTTTAAGTCATTTAATTTAAAAGGACCATATTCTATTCTCTTTAGTTTTTTAACTTTTAATTTTATATGTTCCATTAACTTTCTTATTTCTCTGTTTTTGCCTTCTATAAGTATTAATTCTAATATTACAGAGTTTTTGTTGTTTGATTTTATAGAATATTTAAATGGTTTGTATAATATATTCTTAATTTTCATACCAGAACTTATCGATTGCAAATTGTCTCTCATGAAATTTCCAGTAATTATAACTTCATATTTTCTTTCAAATTTATTTTTTGGTAATTCTAATTCTCTTGTAACTTCGCCATCTGAAGAAAGTATTAATAACCCTTCAGAATTGTAATCTAAACGTCCTGCTGTTTTATAATTTTTGTATTTATCAGGTAAATTTTCAAATATTATGGGTCTTTTATCTTGTTTTTTATGAGATGTAATAAAACCAATTGGTTTATAGTATTTTAAAATTTCAAATTTTAGTTTTGTATTTATCAATTTATTATCTAAATATATTTGATCTCCTTCTTCGACAAATGTTATTGGGGTTGTTACAGTCATTCCGTTTAATGAAATTCTTTTTTCTGAAATAAATTTTTCTATGTCTTTTCTAGAACCTATATTTTTTGAGGCAAGAAATTTGGATATCCTCAATTTATCTCCATTTTGAAATTTCTCCAATAATATATGGTTTTTCTGCTCCAGTGATATCTTTAGTATCTATTTTTAAATTGAAATAATTTGAAGCAGCTAATAAAGCAAAAGCAAACGATTCTTTGAATAAAGGATCAATCCCCATATCACTAATTGATAAGACATCATAATTAGGTAATAATTTATTTAAATTCACTATTATAGATTTGTTTTTTATTCCCCCGCCAGAAATGTAAATGGGAGTTTGTTTTTTATGTTTTTCTTTATGGAATTTTTGAATATTTAATGCAATTGATTTTGCAGTAAAGTATGACAGATTTGCAAGATTATTTTTGTGATCAATTTTTTCAGGGGATTTGAAATGATCGTTTAACCATTTTTCCCCATATAATTCTTTTCCGGTACTTTTGGGAGGTTTAGATAATATGAAATTATGTTCCTGAATCCATTCTTGAATAATATTTTTATTGACTTTACCTTTTAATGAAATGGAGCCATTATTATCATAAGGCAAGTTAAGATATTTAAGGCAATATATATCTAATAATGACATCCCTGGGCCTGTGTCAAATCCAAGAATATTTTTATCTATAATAGTTATGTTAGATATGCCGCCTATATTAAGAGTGATAATATCTTTTGATTCATTTTTAAATAACCATCTATCTACAACTGGCATTAAAGGTGCACCTTGTCCCTTATTGATAATATCTTTTGTTCGAAAATTGTAAATCACAGGAATT
>Ga0066863_10001455_pt1 | contig 11768 bp, 6 predicted proteins | sample ETN02SmetaG_2_FD_65495 | JGI IMG/M metagenome (GOLD analysis project Ga0066863, IMG submission 65495) | Marine microbial and viral communities from oxygen minimum zone, Eastern Pacific Ocean - ETNP2014F10-02SV253 | ecosystem: Environmental > Aquatic > Marine > Oceanic ...
TTACTGATGTATTTTTTAAAAATAATAAAGTATTTATAGCAAATCCATATAATGAGTATGTATTTAAAGATGCTTCAGGGAATTATTTAAATCTTAGTTATAAAAATAATGAGCTTGAAGATATAGTTGAAGGATGTGATTTGCCAGATAATTCAATTTATTTTACAGATAATGGAGAGTTATTATATAATACTCAAAATGAAATTGGATATTTTGAATTTAATCTTTATGGAGGAGATTTATCTTCGTACATAAGTAGTGATGTTGATTGCTCTAATTTCCAAGATAATGGTAATTATATTCAATACCTTTCTGATTGCTTTGAGGGTGAGATTAGCAGTAATAATAATTATTCTGTTGGAGTTTCAGGTAATAAAGTTATTGGATACTCAATTATCACCTCTAATATAGATAGTAATTGCGGTACATTAATTGATTTAAATACAAATGAAAATTTTAGCTTAATTAATGACATGACAAGTACTTTTTCTGTTTATGATTATAATTCTAATAGTAACTATATTGATTTTAATTATGATATTGAAACACCATCAAAAGTTAAATCTATCTATAGTTTTGATGATTATATTTTAGCTGGTCTTTATGATGACGGATGTTACATTACGTTACTTGGAAATAATACAAATAATTTAGTTAAATTAGAAGGTACGAATAGTTTCACAGTTAATGATATTTATTATGATGAAATTAATCAGATTTTGTTATTATCAGTTGGAAGTGGTGGAGTATTAATATATAATTGGAATGGATTAAGTGCTAATCCTAACTTTTTAGGTCATATTGTTTCTTCGCATGCTTATACTGCTAGAATACTTAATGGGAAGTATGTTATTATTGCAACTAAATATGGAGTAGAAATCTATAATTATGAAAACATATAAAAGAAAAATAAGTTTAATTTTAGTATCATTTTTATTCAGTCAATTTGATTGGAACGATAATGGCTCAGCATTAAGACAGGGATATCATATTGAATGGCAGAGAACAGCAGACGTTGGTAGCTCTGGTGAAGTTATATTTGCATGGTCAGATACTAGAGATGGTGGTAGAGATATCTATGGTAAGAAAATTGATCAAAATGGAAATGACTTATGGGATTCAGATGGACAGATTATAGTAAAAGTAGAAGGACGTCAAGAAGACCCCCAGTTAGTATCAGATAACAATGGTGGAGCTTATATTATTTGGAAAGATTATAGATTTGAACCAGATGATGGAGACTTTTTCGCTCAACATATACTCTCTGATGGTACATTAGCATGGGATGCTGGTGGTGTTCCCTTGACAACAGTATCAGGGAAACAGACTTCACCAAATTTATGTGTTGATGGACAAGGAGGAGCATTTGCAATATGGAAAGATGAATCTTTAGGCTCTGGAATACCTAGTTTATATGGAACTCATTTAGGTTCAGAGGTATTGAACCCTGGTGTTGGAGTATTATTAAATTCTTCAGATTTATCATATGGAGGAGTGAGTTTAGAAGTTGCTTCAGCAGGCTCTGCTATGCTGGTATGGTCTTATACTGTTGGATCGAATGATGAAGATTTATATGCGCAAAGAATTGATACTTCATGCAATACTTTATGGTCAACTCCAGAAGAAGGTGGAATTCCTTTTTATCAAGGAGAAGGTATTCAAGAATCTCCTCGAGTTACTTATTATAATGAAGAATATTCAATTGTTGTATGGGAAGATGATAGATCTGGAAATGATGATATATATGCACAATTTATTGACATGGATGGTTCTGTTTTATATGATTCTTCAGGTATAATGGTTTCATCTGCAGTTGATAGACAATATAAACCCAGAGTTAAAGCAAATAATTTAGGCGCATATATTGCTTGGTATGATTTAAGAGATAATTTAGGTGCTACACCAGTTAATAATGATATATATATACAGAGAGTAACTGTTGAAAATGGAGTTGAATGGGAGAATGAATTAGCTGTAGCAAGAGGTGGTTATTTTACAGGTCTATCTTATATCCCAGATAATACAGAATCTAGATTAACAACAGACGTAAATGGCAATGCATATGTAACGTGGATGAATGATAGTAATATAGAAGGTGAATATGATATATCTTTACAGTTAATAAATAGTAATGCAGAAATTTTATTTGATGAAAATGGTTTGATGATTTCAGGTGCAGATAAAAGACAAGAAAGCCCTGTTGTAAGAAGTGATGGCTCAGGAGGTGCCTTTATTGTATGGGGAGATAAAAGAAATGGGAGTATAGGCATTTATGCGCAACATATTTATGATAATGGCTCTATTTCAATGTTAAATGATGGCACAGAATTTTATTGGGGTATTGACGGGAATACTGTAAGTAGCTATGCTAATAAACCATCAGCCTTATATATGGGTAATAATAAACTTGTAGTTTCATGGACAGATCAAAGATTTGGTCAAAATTTAAAAAACTTTGGTCAAAAAATTTATAATGGTTGGTTGAACTCTAATGTTGCAGATGGCTATATTTTAAGTAATGCAGATGCACAGGATTATCCTATATTAGAAAATTTAGATGATAATATTATTCATGTTTTCCCAGATGTATCAGGAGAAGTTAGGTTGAAATATCAAGTATTAGATCAAAGTTTAAGTTTATTAGATGGCGAATCATTCTTAGTTAATCCCAGTTCTTCTTCACCTCAATTTTATAATTCATTTAGTTTAGTAAATACTAACATTGGAACATTCTTAGCATTCTCAGAGCAGGTTTATTTTGCAGCTTTTAATGTTTTTATTCAAAAGTTTGATGATAATGGGAGTGTGTTTTCATCTCCAATTGCATTGACTGCAAATTTTTCAGCTGATGAGAATGTTAAGAAAATACATGAAATACCTGGGCAGGGTTTAATTATAATCTATGATTCTGAAAGCTGGTTAACTGGAAGGAAAGTAAAATTAATGGCTGTCGATTATGATGGCAATGTTTTACAAGGATGGGAAGATGGAATTAGTGTTTGTGATTATGATTCAAATCAAGACTATCTAGATTCTGTTACTACAGATCAAGGTGTTTTTATAATATGGAATGATGGTCGTGGAGATGGTGATGATATATATGGACAAATGATTGATATTAATGGAAGTTTGCTTGGAAATTCTACTGGAGAAGCGATAGCTGCGTATGATAGTTATCAACAAAATCCTTCAATTGCTTATAATGATCAATTATCATTTAATGAAGTTTTAGTTTGCTGGGAAGATTATATTAATAATAGTTACTATGATATTTCTTGTAAAGCAATACTAACATCGACTATGTATCATTCTGATACTATCCAATTAGCAAATACTGTTAATTCTAATCAAATAAGTCCATTTATATATACTACATTAGATGGTAGTTATTTAGTAACTTGGCAAGATTCTAGAAATTATGCTGGAACTGTTGCTCCAAATGATGATATTTATTTGCAACAAATAGCAGCTGATGGTATAGTTTTTGAACAAAATGGAATTCCTGTTTGTAATGCTGATTTCTCTCAAAATAATCCGCAAATTGAACTGTATGATGAAAACTCAAATTCTTATGTAATTTATTGGAATGATTTAAGAAGTTCAGGAAAAGCTGATCTTGTTAATATCTATGGACAATCAATAACCATTAATGATGATTTTTCTTGTTTATCTGGAGATGTAAGCGGGGATGGTGTAGTTAATGTTGTGGATGTTATTTCAACAGTTAATCATATAATTGGAAATTCAATTTTAGAAGGTGAGGATTTTTGTTCAGCTGATTTAAATAATGATGGAATTATAAATGTTACTGATATTATAAGTTTAATAAATATTATTCTATCATAGATTAGGAAAATATAATGAAGTATTTATTTTCAATATTATTTTTTAGTTCTTTCGTTTTATGTCAAAGTACATTGTCAGAAAGATATACTACTTATAATGAGTTGGAACAAAAATTAAATGAATGGAATAATAATTTCGGTTCGAACTCTGATCCATTTCCACAAATTCAAGATGAAGGTATCATATATCACCATGAAATTATAGGATATTCAGGTGTAGATGATTTACCAATATGGGCAGTTAAATTATCATTTAATGCTGATATTGATGAGGATGAACCTAAAATGTTAATTTTAGGTCAATGTCATGCTGAAGAAATTTATGGATTAGAAATTGCTGTTGAGCTTATAGAGTGGTTTTTAAATCCTTTTAATTCTGAAAATTCAATTTATTTGCAATCTATATTTTCTATAATGTCTAGTTCAGAAGTTTGGATTGTGCCAACACATAATCCCGAGGGTTTAGAAGTTGTACATGGCTATTATGATATTAATAATACTTGGCTTCAAGATGAATCATTTAGAAAGAATAAATTTGATGCAAATATGAATGGTATATTTGATTTTGTTCTAGGTGTAGGGGATGATATTGATGGTGTTGATTTAAATAGAAACTATGATTTTAACTGGATTTTTGGTGATGATTTCAATCAACTTGATAGTGGATGTAGTACTAACCCATCCTATTTATCAAACTTTGATTACTACAGGGGAACTGAACCTTTTTCAGAACCTGAAATCCGTGCTATAAGAGATTTTACTTTAGATAATAATTTTTTGTTATCTATTGCTTATCATAGTTCTAGATCTGGATGTGTTTCAGAAAAAGTAATTTATCCATGGATATGGGAGGATGATAAAAGTGCACCAGATTTAGATGTTATTTCTGAGCTAGGAATTGAAATTTCGCAAAAAATACCAACACAAGATGGTTTAAGTTATTATTATCCAACTAATAGTAAAAGTATGCGAGGGAATGCGCATGATTGGCTTTATGCAAATACAGGATGTATTCAATATTTAATTGAAGTTGGAACAAGTGATATACAATCAGATGATATTGATGTGATAGAAGATACTATCAGTAGAAATATGCAGGGTCTTTTACATTTGCTGAAAAAAGGAGCAGGTACTTCCATTCAAAATGGTCCAGATGTTTATCAAGTAGCTGGATTAGTAAAAGATGTAAATGGTAATCCTATAAATGCTGAGGTTAAAATTATAGAGAATCATGGCCCAATGTTAAAGCCTAGATTAACAGATAGCTTTGGGCGTTTTAGAAGAATTTTAAAAGAAGGTTTATATAACATCGACGTATCTGCATTTGGTTATGAAACATATAATTCTTCTGTTAGTCCATCAAGTAGTTCTATTACTGAGTTAGATATAACACTAGACGAATTACCTTCGTATAATTTAAATTTTAATTTACTAAATCTAGATATAGAAGAAGATGTTTCTGCTTCTTTAATAGGTGACTTCAATGAATTTGAATTAAATCTTATTGATGGAATAGTATTGCCTGAGGGTAATTATGAATTATTTATTAATTCTAATAATTATCTGCCTATTCGTCAAAATATTAGTCTTAATCAAGATAATATTATTGATATTGATATTAAGAATAAAGGTGTTTTTATTTATGATTCTTTCGAAAATTTTTCTAATTGGATAAATAATGATAATTTTGTAATTGAGGATAATCAATTAAAAAGTCAAGCTTCTAGTTATTATCAAGATAATCAAGTTAAATCAATACGTTTAAATAGAGATTTATCTCAACTTAGTAATTTTGATTTTATTTTAAAGGTTGAGTTGAAACATGAATTAGAATGGGATAATGATAATTTAATATTTAGGCTTTCTTCAGAAAACTCTGATTCATATTTTCTTTTAGAAAAAATATCTAATCATAATTTTGAATGGCATGATATTTATATTCCATTTAATATCGTAGATGAGAGAAAATATTTAGAAATAGCTTTAGAAACAGATGGAAGTGTAAATTATAGGGGTTTTAATATTGATAATATTGAATTATTATATGAATGTAATGGATTAAAAGGTGATATTGATAATTCAGGTTATTTAAATATTACTGATATTATTTTGATTGTTGATGAGATTTTAATTACTGAAGAATCTGATCAATTTATAAATTGTTTGGCTGATTTAAACAATGATAATATTATTAATATTTTTGATTTGATTTTGGTTGTTGAAAATATATTAGAGAATTAAATATGAAAAAAAATATTGTATATGTTTTATTTAGCTTTTTATTGTCAGGTCCAATAGCATTTAAAGCATTTGATTATGATTTAAACGACAATTTTTATGGAAGAGGAGATTATGTTATTGTTTTAGCATCGTCTCAATTAGAAACATATTTGACAAATCCTAATGCTAGTTTGGGAGGAGATTTTGTTAAATTTAAAAATACTCAAGGCTTTAATGTCCATGTAATTAGTGTAGATCAAGAAGGTTTTTCTTCAGCTGAAGAATTGAAAAATTATTTAATTGATTACGATGAACAGTCAAATGGAATGTTGGAATATGTATTATTAGTTGGGGATGTAAATGGCCAATATGCAATACCAACATTTACAATTAATTCATACAATGAACAAGAAATTGATGTTACTGATTATCCTTATACATTTACAGAAAGTCCATATGAACCTAAATTCTTTATTGGTAGGTGGCCTGTAAGAACAATACCTGAATTTCTCAATATCAAAAGTAGAAGTATACAATATATAACAAATGAAAACTTATTATTATCTAATGATAGTTTGGATTTCTATAATAATGCGATGCTCGTTGCTGGAAATTATAAAACAGCAGATGGGTTAGAAGTAGATCCGGGAGATTGGCCAGTAACTCCTGTTTGGACTTCTTTATGGTTGCAAGATGAGTTAAATGATTTTGGTTATGCACAAATTGATACAGCTTTTTTCCACCAATATAATTATCAAACCGCAACATATAATCCACTGATAGAAGATAAATGGAATCAAGGGGTTGGAGTTATTAATTACCGAGGTTGGGGAGATGCAAATGGTTGGCATAAGCCATATTTTCATAGAGAAGAAATACTTTCTCTTGATAATCAATGGAGATTGCCAGTAGTCATGAGCTTTGTCTGTAATACTGGTGATTTTGGAAATGATTATAGCGGCACAGGTTTAGATAAATGTTTTGGAGAAGTTTTAATAACAGCAGGAAGTATTAACTCACCAAAAGGTGCTGTTGCTATGGTTGGCCCATCTGATTTAGATACAGATACTCGTTTTAATAATGTTATGTGTGGAGTTATGTGGGATGGGTTATTAGAAGGTTTAACTCCTGAATTAGGACCAGCTCTTCATTTAGGTAAACAAGCTTTAATTGATGAGTTTTCTGGATTATCAGTTGAAGGGACAATTATAGATGTTTTTTATCATCATGTTTATAGTGTGATTGGAGACCCTAGTTTGCCTGTCACCTTGAAAAAGCCTGGTAATATTTTGTCAGATTTAGATTTATATGATGATGGTAATGCAGATGAAAATTTACTTTCATCACATATAGTTACATATGTTTATGATCAATTTGGAGAACCTATTGAAGACTTAGTTGGTGTGTTATTTAAAGATGGGGAGCCTTTTAATAATTCAGAAAATTCAATTTATAGAGGTGTTTCTGATTCTAATGGTTTATTAATTATAGATTTTGATTTAAATGAAGCATCAGAGATTCAGTTGTATTTAAATAAACCTCAGTTTCTTCAAAAATCAATTAATATTACGTTTGATTTAGATAATGGAGAATCATTTAATGAAAATATTTCTGCTTTTTTAGATGTAGATATAGTTGGTGATTTATATGCAGTTTCTGGAGAATGGTTTGATTTTGATATAAAAATTACGAATTCGAATGAATTTTTATTGGATAATATTGATTTATCAATTGGAATGGATGATAATAATACTTTAATAAGTGGCCTTGAAATTGGTGTAAATAGTACGGTTGATTTAGGTGGTTATTCAGTTTTAATATCTGAAGATTATAATGTAGGTGATAAAATAATATTTGCTCCATCATTTTCGAGCTCTTATTATAATTTATCTTCAGATAATATAGAGGTAGTTGTTAGTGATAATGAATTGCTTTATTTAGAAAATTTCCCTTCTCCTAGATGTGAATATGGATATAAAGCCTTAGATAGTAGTGATATTGATTTTGATGGTTTTCCTATATATGATTGGGTTGAGTTAAATGAAGTGGAAAGTGCACAAAATTTATTATTACAGGATGATACTTTAACATCTGTGCAGTTACCATTTGATTTTAAGTTTTATGGATTAGAATATCAAGCGGGTGATCCTTTGACTGTATGTTCAAATGGATGGATTTCATTAGAGGAGACATATATAGATTATTTTTGGAATTTTTCTATTCCTAATCCGATGGGTCCTTCTTCAATGATTGCTCCTTTTATGGATGATTTGGATGATAATGATGGCACAGAGCCCTTTGATGTTTATTATTATAATGATGTTCAGAATAATAGATTGATTATTGAATGGGATAATGTTTCAAATGGAGAAGATGATCAGAATTGTCCAAATTGTATTAAAGAATCATTTCAAGTAATTTTATTAGACCCTGATTATTATCCTACTTCAACTGGAGATGGTGAAATAATTTTTCAATATAAAGAAATTTACGATATTGATTCTAATGGAAATTATTCAACTATTGGTATTGAATCTCCTGATCAAGATATTGGGGTGGAGTATTTGTTTAGCAATCATAAAGGATTGGGCTCTTCTTGGCCCAGTGCACCAAATACATTAATAACAGATTTAGCGATAAAATTCACTACTAATGGAGACGATATTTCCTGTGTTATTATGGATTTAAATCTTGATGGATCAATAAATATTGTTGATGTTATAAGTGTTGTTAATATTATTATTGGGTTATCTAGTCCAACAGATACTCAATTGTGTTCAGCAGATATAAATATGGATGGCACTGTTAATATCGTTGATGTTATCGCTTTAGTAAACACAATAATTAACTTATAGAATATTATATATATTTTCAGGGGGTCTTCCTATTGTGCCCTTTTTGTTATTTAATATAATTGGTCTTTGCATTATTTCAGGATATTTAATAATTAAATCAACTAATAATTGAGTATCATTTAATTTGCTTCCAGATAAATTTAATTCTTTAAATTGCTTTTCATTTTTTCTAATTAAATCAACAGCTTTAACATTTAAAATATTTAAAATATTTTTAATAGCTTTTTCATCAATTGATTCTCTTAAATATTCTATTGTTTTAAATGAATCACATTCTTTTTCAAGAATCTTCACGGATTCTCTTGATTTGCTTCATCTGGGGTTATGGTATATTGTTATGTTCATATTTTTATTTAATAATTAATTTTATTTGCTATAAAATTTAATAAATTTAAATAAATATTAAAAATAATTTATATTATTTGCAGTAAATTGATTTTTTATTTTAAATTATTAAATCAGATTTAAATTAATATATGTTAGATAATAAAGATAAAAAAATAATAGATATTTTAAGGGTATCTGGGAGAGAACCTGCATCGAGTATTTCTGAAAAAATAGGCATGTCTGTTCCTACAGTTATTGATAGAATAAAAAAATTACATGATTCAGGTGTTATTGAGGGGTATAGAGCAGTTGTTAATAGTAAAAAGATAGGTTTAGATGTATCCGCTATTATTACTATTATTTCAGAATCTTCATCTCAATATAGCAATCTTGTTAATAAGGCTATTAAGGAAAAATTTATTGAAAAATGTTTTACAACAACTGGTAATGGTTCACATGTTTTATTAGTAAATGTTGAAAATACAGATTCATTAGAAAAATTATTAAGAAATATCCAGCAATGGCCTGGAGTAAGAAGAACAGAAACACAAATAATATTATCATCTTATAAATAAAAGGAGATAGGAATGAATAAAGTAAAGGTAGAATATATATGGATTGATGGTCATTCACCAACTTCAAAATTACGAAGTAAAACAAAAATTGTAGATGGCCCTATTAAAGATGTATCTCAATTGCCTGATTGGGGTTTTGATGGTTCAAGTACACAGCAGGCTGAAGGTTCTGATAGTGATTGTTTATTAAAACCAGTTAGTTTGTATAAAGACCCTGTCAGAGGTGGAGATGATATTTTAGTAATGTGTGAAGTATTTAATGCTGATGGAAGTGTACATAAAAGTAATACTAGGGCAGCTTTAAGAAAATTATCAGAAAAATTTTCAGGTGAAAAATGTTGGTTTGGTATAGAGCAAGAGTATACTTTTTTTGATGGTATTAAACCGCTTGGTTGGCCAGATAATGGTTTTCCTGCTCCACAGGGGGGCTATTATTGTGGCGTTGGTTCAGATGAAGTTTATGGTAGAGATATAGTAGAAGATCATCTAGAAGCTTGTTTGCTTGCTGGTCTTGAAATATCTGGTATTAATGCTGAGGTAATGCCTGCTCAATGGGAATTCCAAGTAGGGCCTGTAGGTCCACTTGATGTATCTGACCAGTTGTGGATAGCAAGATGGCTTTTATATCGAATAGGAGAAGATTATGGTGCAAGTGCTACATTAGACCCTAAGCCTGTTAAAGGTGATTGGAATGGAGCCGGAGCTCATACAAATTTTAGTACTAAATCTATGAGAGAAAAAGGTGGCTTGAAAGTTATTGAAGCAGCATGTGAAAAATTATCTCAAAAACACGCGGAACATATTGCTGTTTATGGTTCTAGTAATGAAGAGAGATTAACAGGTCTTCATGAGACATGTAGTATTAATGATTTTAGATATGGTGTTAGTGATAGAGGAGCTTCAATAAGAATTCCAATGGGCACAGCAAATGATGGATATGGTTATTTAGAAGATAGAAGACCATCGGCAAATATGGATCCATATGAAGTTTGTTATGCGTTAATCAATACTATTTGTAATTAATTCTAAAATAAAGACCTTAATTATTTTATAGAAATTATATTAAATTAATTGATAAGGTCAATATGTTTGAATTAGATTCACAATTATTACAATTTATGATAATCATTGCTTTAATGATTATTTCATTTGTATTTGAAATTGTTCCAATGGAAGTTACTGCTCTAGGAACAGTTGGCTTATTATTAATATGTAATATTATTACTATTGATGAAGCTATTTCTGGCTTTAGTAATAAAGCAGTTATAACTATTGGAGCAATTTTTATAATCAGTAAAGCTTTAGTTAAAACTGGGTTTTTAGAAGTTTTATCTAATTATTTATATAAGTTGGGTGGTGATAATAAATGGTTAACCTTTTTTATTTTCTTCATTACAACAGCTATTATCTCAGGTTTTCTTAATAATACAGCAGCTGTTGCTATATTTATTCCATTAGCATTAAAGTTATGTCAAAGATTTCATATCAGTCCAACCAAGATATTGCTTCCTCTTTCTTATGCAGCTATTTTTGGCGGTACTCTTACTTTGATTGGGACATCAACTAATTTGATTGTTAATTCGTTTTTAGAAAATCATAGTACAATTGAACCATTTAAAATGTTTGAGTTTACTAAATTGGGTTCTATTTTTTGTTTTGTAGGTATTTTTTATAATTTAATACTTTCGCGATGGATTTTACCATCTAGAGCAATTACATCATCCTTAACTCAGAAATATCATATGAGTACGTATTTAACAGAATTTAAAATTGAACAAGATTCAAAATTGATTGGAAAGTCTATTTCAGATTTCAATGTCAAAAAACAATATGAGTTTGATATTGTTAAAATTATAAGAAATAAGATAGATCTAACTATTGCATTAAATGATACTATAATCAGAAAAGATGATGTGTTATTAATTCAAATTAATGTAAAAGATATT
>Ga0066863_10001462_pt1 | contig 11716 bp, 8 predicted proteins | sample ETN02SmetaG_2_FD_65495 | JGI IMG/M metagenome (GOLD analysis project Ga0066863, IMG submission 65495) | Marine microbial and viral communities from oxygen minimum zone, Eastern Pacific Ocean - ETNP2014F10-02SV253 | ecosystem: Environmental > Aquatic > Marine > Oceanic ...
GGGAGAAAAAATTTCGATCTGATCAACTGTGGCGCTCTGTTTACCACGATGTATCAAAGAGTTTTGAGGAGATGTCGACGCTCAGTAAGTTATTTAGGAAATCTCTAGTGGAAAGATACTCGATCTCATCATTGACAGAGGTGATGGCGCTTACATCGTCAGATCGCACCACCAGCAAGTCACTGTATCGTCTGTGTGATGGTGAGTTGATTGAAACTGTAATGATGCGATATGAAAGTGACGGGCATCGGCGTAATCGTAAAACCGCGTGTATTTCCACCCAGGCAGGGTGTGCGCTGGGATGTACGTTTTGTGCAACGGGGCAGCAGGGATTTCGACGGAATTTGACCGTAGGCGAAATTGTTGCTCAGGTTATAGAGATGCAGCGTGTTGCTATCGCGGAGGATCAGGCTCAAATAGACGGTGGTCAGCGTACGAAAGGGGAAGTTCAAGGTGTTACAAACGTTGTTTTTATGGGTATGGGCGAACCGCTGGCTAACTATAAAAATACGATATCTGCCATACGTGTATTAAATGACGGTCAAGGATTGAATATTGGGGCAAGGCATATTACGGTCTCGACAGTCGGACTGATACCAGAGATATTGAAACTTGCGGATGAGGATCTTCAGATTAACCTCGCAATATCTCTTCATGCTCCGGATAACGTGACTCGTTCGCAGACGATGCCGGTGAATAAACGATATCCGGTTGAAGAGCTAATTAGTGCATGTCATAAATATGCTGATAAGACAAAGCGGAGAATTTTTTTCGAGTACGTTCTTTTGAAAGAACAGAACGACTCGATTGAGCAGGCTCAGAAACTTGGGCGTTTACTTAATGGGTTGCACTGTCACGTGAATTTAATACCGGTTAATCCGACAACCGAGGGCCCGTTCGAACGCACTGACCTAATTAGCGCTAAATCTTTTCAAGGCGGTCTCAAGCGATACGGAATTCCTTCCACAATACGAATGGAGAAAGGAATTGACATAAATGCCGGATGCGGGCAGCTCCGTGAGAGAGCCATTGACATACTCGACAACTAATTGCCTAGATCAATTAGCGAGTTTTCTTCTCACTGTGTAGAATTCCGATTCGTCTGGTACATTTCAGATTATTGTTCGTGGTTTGACGAATTGAGGTGCCTTTTGACTGATCGTGTCTGGCCTGAAGTTTACAAAAAACTTGGCGTGGCACCAATTATTAATGCTCAAAGTTGGGTTACCTCATTAGGTGGTTCCATTATGCGGCCAGAGGTATTGAGCGCAATGGATGAAGCCGCAAATGCATTTGTAGATATAAAAAAACTTAATCGCGCAGCGGGAGAAGTTGTAGCTCTTGCATGTGGTGCTGAGCAAGGCTTGGTTACTGCAGGCTGCTCTGCCGCTCAAGTCTTGATGGTTGCCGCGTGTATGACCGGCCAGAGTGAAAGCAATGTTGAACAGTTGCCAGATACTACTGGCATGAAAAATGAGGTGGTACTTTTCAAAGGCCAGCGTAACCGATATGACAAAGCATTCGTCACAGCAGGAGCAAAACTTGTCACTTATGGCTCAGAGCATGAAGGAACAGCTGATGAATTGGAAGCTGCCATCAATGAGAATACAGCTTGCGTAGCGTTTGTGATAATGCCCTTCGCGTTACATGGAGTGGGTCTGGAAGAGACCATACGTGTGGCTCATGAGCGTGGAGTGCCGGTAATTGTCGATGCGGCGGCTGAGTTGCCGCCACGAGCAAACCTTTCAAAATTTCACAAAATGGGCGCTGATATGGTGGCATTTAGCGGCGGTAAAGGGATTGGTGGTCCTCAATCATCCGGTTTGTTGGCTGGTAAGGCTGATTTGGTTGAGGCGGCTGTTATGAACTCTTTGAATCTTGATTCATCCGTTGCCGGAATTGGTCGTCCTATGAAGGTTTCGAAAGAAAATATAGTCGGATTAGTTACCGCTATTCAACTTTTTACCGATTCTGATGAAGCAGCTGAATGGGAAGGATGGCAGCTTAAAGCTCAATATGTCGCAGAGCGTCTACAGGGCATAGACGGCGTACACGTGAAAGTCGAGGATGATCCTGCTGAACGACAGGGACCACAACCCGTTCTGTATTTCGAAAATGATTTCCAGGGTCCAACAATTTTAGAGATAAAAGATCAACTGGAAAATGGGGATCCTGCAATATTTGTCGGAGGTGGTAGTGACCGTGGCGAAATTAACATTGTTATGGTCAATGTCCAAGATGGTGAAGAGATTCTCATCGCTGATCGGATGAACGAGATTCTTCGGAATTCATAGAACCATCAGCCCGTTTAGGAATTAAAATATTCGTTTTCGATTTGGTGTTTGCAGTGCAGGCAGATTTGGATTTCAGATCACGGTTGAGACGTCAATTAAGGCCAGGCTAAAAGGGTTTAGTGCGGAAAGCCTAAACGTCGTACGAGGTGTCCTTGCTTGGATCACAAAACGTATGGGCGCCAATCTCAAATAGATGTGATCGAATAATCTTTAGTGCGACTGCACCGGAAGATCGTTGAGAAGTCCAGCTTCATGCATAGAATTCCACTCACCTAAGAAGGTTTTATTCCACTCGTCAGTGAGATGGCTTTGCATCATGTCTCTGAAGATTGGCCAGAAAACGATAATTCCATCTACGCCATCCCGCAGTGCTGCATCTGCCGTTTCCACTGACCGAACAAGGGCTGCGGTGATGAAAGGCCTGTCTCCCCAACCATCGAACATTTCCCTGCAGTCACGAATCAACTTGGTTGGATCTCCTCCGACTTCTTTATATGGTTCGCAGAACGGAAGAACGTGAGTCACTCCCGCTTCAGCAACTGCGGCTGCTTGGGGTAACGTAAATACAGTCGTGCAGAATGTGGGAATTCCTGCTTTTTTTAACTCTGAGAATGCTCCCAATGCGTAAGTCGTGGCAGGGATTTTCAAGATGATCTGATCCGACATTTTTGTAAAGACTTCACCTACCTTAAGAAGTTCTTCTGTCGAGTGTCCATCGATTTCTATGACCAAGGGTTTATCGGTGATATCCAGATATCGTTTGGTTACCTCTGTGATCTGTCCGTACTTTTGGACCATCTGATTAAGTACGACCGTGTTAGTCACGATACCTGCGGCACCACGGTCCAGCCACTCAGGAAGGTCTTCGGGATCGCCAGCCAGCCAGATAGCTGGTCCGGTACCTGTCATTCGTGCGTTTTCTGCTGTACCGAACAGAGGCTCGGTCAACTTCGCTGAGGTTCCATTCTTTGTAGCCAATTTTTCACTCCGAATTCGGATAAAACCATACTTTGGTTCTAAAACAACACAAGATAAAATAGTATAGCTTCAGATTCTGTAAATATTAGCTGCAGAGGGTCACAGTATCATCGATCAATGTGCCACGTAACTGGGGGAACCAAGGAAATCAAAGCTATTTGAGCCAACAGTAACGGAGTCTTCGCATCATTTCTTCGCTCACAATGTCTCGTGACACATCGTTTGCTGCTAAGTGATTCATACACGTACCTTCAAGGATTTCGAAAAGGATGAAAACGATAGAAATCAATATGCCATACGGTGATGATTTAGTGCGAGCGACTTTGCCCGTCAGTAGGATATTAGGCACACTCGACGTCACTGATACTGCCGGTCTCGAAGATCGAGACCATGCTATTCGTGAAGCTATTGAAAATCCGGTAGGTTTTGGCAAAGATATTTTTCAGATTGTTAATCCAGGTGAAACGATTGCAATTATCGTCCCCGATTCATTCAGAACCACTCGCGTAGACCTGATACTGCCAGTTTTGGTCGAAGGTCTTATCGAATCAGGAATCTCTGAGAGAGAGATTTTTTTTGTTTATGCCACGGGAACCCATCGGAACCCGACCCCCAAAGAGGAACAGAAAATTTTAGGTGATCGGATCTACAAGCGATTCAGAAATCAGACCTTTGCGCACGATGCTAGCGACAAAAATAATCTTGTTTACATCGGAACAACGAGCCGAGGTACTAAAGTTCAACTTAATCGACAAGTACAAGAAGCGGATCGAATAATTGCCACTGGTTCGGTCGTCTTTCATTACTTCGGAGGCTATGGGGGTGGTAGAAAATCCATAGTTCCAGGTGTTGCTTCCGTAACGTCGATTGCCAGTAACCATTCTATGAATCTCCATCCCACGGAAGATCAGATTGACCCGGCAGTGCGAATTGGTGCGCTTGAAGGAAATCCAGTTGCTGAAGATATGCTTGAGGCCGCGCAGCAGAGCCATGTGGATTACATCATCAACACCGTTCTCAACAGAAATAGTGATATTGCAGCAGTTTTTGCCGGCGAGCTTAAGGCTGCGCACCTGGAGGCAACAAAATTCGCGCACAGTCAGTTCGCAAATGATATCCACGAGCAAGCCGACATCGTTATTGCTGCTTCACCATCGACACAAAATTTCGTTCAAACGCATAAAGCCCTGTTCAACGCCTATCAGGCTGTCAAGCCACACGGTCGGATTATCTTATTGGCGCCTTGTACAGAAGGCCTTGGTGGCGATCAATTTGTCAAGTGGCTTCGACTTGGCAGTAGAGAGGCGATTATTGCAGGACTTCGTAAAGAGAGCGAAATCAATGGTCAGACCGCGCTGTCGACCATTCAAAAAGCCCCTATGACGTATGTCGTGTCAGAGATGCCGGAAGACGATGTAATGATGATGCGAGGTCTGGTCGCACAATCGTTGGATGACGCAGTGACCAAGGCATTCAGAGACCTTGCAGCGGTTGGATGTTCGGAGCCAACTGTCTATCTCATGCCATCGGCTGCATACACCGTTCCTTTTTTGATTTGAAGATTACGACAATTGACCCAAGTTAATCATTTGGGGTTAAAGCTTCAGCGAGAACCTCGGCAACATGACGAGAGTGATGTTGGGTGTTGAACCCGATCTGCTCTCTGCATGAAACGCCAGAGGTGGCGATCTCAACGTTCGGATCACTGTCGCGAACAGCTGGAAACAGTCTGTCTTCACCTGCTGCTGACGCTATGTCTATGTGGTTTTTCTCATAGCCAAATGATCCGGCCATCCCGCAGCACCCCGCGGATATTTCCGTCGCTTGATAATTTGGCGGGAAGTTTAAGGCAACCATCGTTTTTGATGTGCCAGTCAAGGTACGCTGGTGGCAATGTCCGAAGAACTGAACTTTTTTTGCGACGTCTGTCCATTGGATTTGTTGATCACCATCACCAAAGGTTTCGACCAATAATTCCTCGATAGTAATCACCGCGTCGGCAATTTCTTTAGATTGTTTTTCACCATCAAGGAGGTCCGGCCAGTCATCCGTAATGGCAGAAATGCAACTTGCTTCGCACCCAACGATTTTGACACCTTGCTGAACGTAGGGAAGCAAGAGCTCTACGTTGTGTCGAGCATTTTTCCCTGCCTGATCCAGCAACCCTTTTGAAATCATTGGTCGCCCGCAACACTTGCGATTTTTGAGCACGACCACTTCAAATCCTAGAGCTTCTAGTAAACGAGTGACTGCAATACCAATACTCGGATGGTTGAAATTCATGAAGGTGTCGTGAAATAAAATTATCTTGCCACGTGAATTGTATTCTCGAGATCTGTGATTTTCGAACCATTTTTGAAATGTTTGACGAGCTACTCTTGGCATTGGGCGAGAGCGATCAATTCCAAGTATCCACTCGAGCAGTATCCTGACGGGTAGGGACCTGGTTACCGCATTTGCTAGAGGTGCGATAGGTGCTGACAACGAATTCATACGGTGAATATAAGAGATAAGCTTTGAGCTTAGCGGAATTGTGTGATTCTTGTGGTACTGGTACAGACTCTCGTACTTTATCTTCGCCATGTCGACGTTCGATGGGCATTCAGACTTGCACGATTTGCAGCCAAGGCAAAGGTCAAGAATCTCTGATAAGTACTTCGAACCAAAAGTCTTTGTTGGAAGTGCTCCTGAAAGCATGCCTCGCAGGGCGTTAGCTCGACCACGAGTTGAGTGTTGCTCTTCCTGTGTTGCCATGTAGGAAGGACACATGGAGCCTGTGTGAAGTTTGCGGCAGGCACCAACACCGTTACACATCTCAATTGCCTCGGCAAAACCGCCTTCAGGTCCGAAATTGAGGCGTGTGGATATTTTGAGGGTACGGTAGGAGTCATTATGACGCAGATTGTCTTTGATATCTGGCGTATCGAAGATTTTTCCAGGATTCATAATTCCGTTGGGATCGAACGCCTTCTTTACATCTCTGAATGCCTGTGTCAGCTCTGGTCCGAACAGTTTTTCGGTGAAAAACCCCCTGACAATTCCATCACCATGTTCGCCAGAATATGCCCCGTCGAATTCTTTCACTAATTCGACGATGTCGGCGGCCAAACCCTCCATCTTCTCCATACCGTCCTGGGTTTTGATGTTGATGAGAGGGCGTATGTGGAGGCACCCAACACTGGCATGCCCATAGTATCCGGCTTCTGTTCCGTGACTTTTTACGATTTCGTCAAAACGAGCCACGTATTCTGGAAGTTTCTCAGGCGAAACCGCGGTGTCCTCCACGAAGGGGAGTGGTTTCGCTGGCCCATCTATACTCATCAGTAAGCCGAGGTTGGCTCGTCTGAACTCAACAACTTGATTCTGTTCGGGGGTGGTGTAGAGCTTGGTGGTAGCATAACCAAGTTTCAAACGATCCAGTTTCATAGCCATTTTATCGAGTTGTTCCCGAACCGCTCCAGCATCGTCTCCGCTGAATTCAACTACTAGGATGTCGGTAGGGTCGCCTTGGAGAAAGCCGATGGATTGGGAAAAACCTAATGAACTTCGCGCCTGTTTGATAATCATTTCTCCGACGTGTTCGACAGCGGCTGGTGACTCTTCGATAATCACCTGCGTTGCTTCCATCGACTCAATCAGGTTATTAAAATGAACGACTCCGAAAACTTTATACTTTGGGATGTTTACAAGATTTAATTTGGCCGCTGTAACTGTAGCTAGCGTTCCCTCAGAGCCGACCATCACTTGTGTGAGATTGACAGCGGTGGGATCTTGAGTGCGATCAATGTTGTATCCTCCTACACGCCTTAGAACCTTAGGAAATTGATCCTCAATCAGACCTGCCGCGTCGGTGGATATTTTGCTAACACTACGATAAATTCCACCCTCTAAACTACTGCTGTTTAGCAGAGATTTCAACGCAGCGTTATCGCGTAATCTGAAATTAGTTTGAGACCCGTCTGAGAGGGTTACGTCCATTTCTAATGTGTGATCAACGGTTTTACCATAAATAATCGAGTGCGCTCCGCAGGAGTTGTTACCCATTGCACCACCGATGTTAGCCCGGCTTGATGTACTGGGATCAGGAGTGAAGAATAATCCGGAGGATTTAAGATAGGAGTTAAGCCCGTCGATTGTGATTCCAGGTTGGGTTCGAACCCATTTTTCTTCTTGATTGATCTCGAGTATATTGTGCATGTATTTAGAAAAGTCCATCACAACCGAGTGGTTAACCGTCTGCCCTGAAAGACTGGTTCCACCACCTCGTGGCAACACCGAAACATCGTATTTGCTGGCGATCTCCAGAACGGCCTGCACGTCACCCGCGTTGCGCGGAATTACAACCCCTACTGGTTGCATCTGATAGATAGATGCGTCTGTTGAGTACATTTGACGCGTTAAAGCGTCAAAACGCACCTCACCTGCAAGAGTTGTTCGTAAGTCAGCTTCGAGATCTTTTGTTGATGTATTAACTTTTGGATTTAATGCAGTTAGCACCATTAGGCATCCATCTCATTTGTTTCTGTAGTTGTATGCGTTTGGTCGTGGTTGTTCTGACGGGGCATGATGATGGATAAAATCACGCTTCCAACTAAGATCCCTATGATAATTCCCAGTGATAGATATATGTCTCCTAATTCACTGAACACATGGAAATCGTGGAAGGCTTCTTCGACGATCATTTTTAACCCAACAAAACCCAAAATCATTGCGAGTCCGTACTGTAAGTAACTGAATAGTTTGACCATTCCTGCCAGTAAGAAAAACAGAGGTCGCATTCCTAATACAGCCATTGCGTTGGATGACCAAACGACAAACGGGTCATCTGTGATTCCGAACACAGTAGGAATTGAATCTATAGCGAACACAACATCAGTTGTTCCTAAAACAATTACAACAAGCAAAAATGGAGTTACCGCGCGGACCCCGTTTTCCCGTGTGAAAAATTTTGTTCCATCGAATTCAGTACTCACTGGCATGAATTTTTTAAATAATTTCACCGCAATGTTGTTACCTGGGTCTACTTCTTGGTCGCCGGCAAAAGCCAGTTTGTAGGCTGTGTATATCAAGAATGCACCTAATACAAACAGGAACCATGAGAATGCTGTAATCACTGCCACACCGATTCCTATGAAAACCGCTCTTGCGATCAGTGCTCCGATGATACCGAAGAGCAGGCCACGAGCTTGATATTGGGGCGGTAGGTTGAAGTATCCAAATATTACGATGAATACAAACAGGTTATCGATACTTAATGCCCGCTCAGCCACGTATCCGGTGACATATTCGATAGCTTGTTGATTATTGCCTTCGAGGAATATCCACACCCCGACAATTGCTGCGACAAGGGTCCAGAAAACAGTGAGCCATGCAGCTTCTTTCATTCCGACGGTACGACTACCACGAGTCAGAATTAACAAGTCAAAAATTAAAAGCAGTACTAGTGCGACGTTGAAAATCACCCAATGATTAAAACTTTCAATCAAAAGAGATCCACCTTTTTATGTCCTTAGCGTATTAATTTGGGCGCGGGTTTTGGAATTACGTTTCAACTGACGGAAAACGATATCTGCAATAACGGTATTGGAAAGGCTAACCCAATCGGGAGCCACTGCGCTAGGCGGTTTTAGAAATTTTGTACACCTGTTCTCCGCGCGGTGTTTTCACCTTAATTTCATCGCCCAACTTATGGCCGAGGATTGCTGACCCTACCGGAGATAGGATAGAAATTTTACTGGCGAGTGGATTTGCTTCATTCGGTTCAACAAGTTGATATTTGTATATCTTGGTTGAAGTGGTATCCGTTAGTTCGAATTTTGAGCCGATATGAACCTGGTCTCTATCTTCATTTTTGGCATCGATGATAACGGCTACCTTCAGCGTAGCCTCAATTTCCTGGATTTTTCCAACGGCCATACCTTGCGCTTCTCTGGCCGCTTCAAGTGGAGCGTTTTCGCGTACGTCACCGTCTGCTGCAGCGCGCTGGATATCTTCAACAATTCGGACACGCTCATTTTGTAGTTGTGATAATTGTTTTTTCATTTCGTTGTATCCACTTTGGGTTAAGCGAATACTACGAGTTTGGTTTGGAGATGCTGAAAGCTTTGAGGCTGTCACCCGGGATTTGCGAAGTCGGAGGTGCTGGGCGAGGTTAATGTCGATGTGTTCTTTTTTCTTGAGAAAAGTGAGAAAAAGCTTTACTGCGCTAAGTCTTTCGGTAGCATCTCTAGTGGCAGTCTTAGCACCGAAAATTTCGTTGTATTCTCCTATTTCAGAAGGAACGATCGAACTTATAAGCCTCTCGCCTCCTAGCCATCTAACAAATTTGGCGATTTCTGGCTGTGCTGCCTTTTTCGTTTCTTGCGGCATTTGTCTGACATATGTCTGAAACGCTTTATTGAGCGAAAGTGCTTCTTCTTCCTGTACTTGTTCGGGCGCTTCAGAGGTTGTTGCCATGTTAGGGTTTACTCCGTGACAGTTAGGATTAACCTGTTTCCCGTACTGGGTTAGCAGGAGAACAATCCCTTAATGATAGTTATGCTGATTTGACTCTGCAAATAATTACTCTCGTTTTCGTTTGACACCCCAACTGATGGGAACTTAAAATTAGGTCTTACTCACCTCGATATATTCCTACGAATATTTTGTTCAAGGGCTTTTTATTTCTACTATGCCAAAGCGCACATACCAACCAAAATCTCGCCGTCGCCAACGGGTGCACGGTTTTCGATCAAGAATGAGTTCCAAGGGTGGTCGAGCGATTCTCGCACGTCGTCGCGGTAAGGGTAGGATTAAGTTGGCCGTATAGAAGGTCACTTCTAGTGTCTTTACCTGCTACACAGAGAATTCGGCGTCCGGCAGAGTTTCGGAGTGTACTAGCGCGTGGAAATCGAGTGTCTAATACTCAAATGAACGTCGTTGCAACTTCTAACAAACGATCCTGTTCGCGGATAGGTTTGTCCGTTAGCAAGCGTGTAGGTTCTGCAGTTACGCGTAATTTGGTCAAGCGTCGAATTCAAACTGCCTTCGCCAATATTTGTGACGAGGGTGGTTGGGATTTAATAGTTATAGCTAAACCCCCATCTTCCCGCGTTTCGTATGGAGAACTATATGCGGGCATCCACAGTTTGATTACACGCTTAGGAATAGAAGTTACTTCATTAAGAGAAGAAGTGGTTGCGCAATGAGTAGGTTGCTCCTTTCATTAATTCGAATTTATAAAATGATGATTTCACCGTACATGCCCGGACAATGTCGCTTTGATCCGACGTGTTCTTCATTTGCTTTCGAAGCAATTGAGATTCGTGGTGTGGTGAGAGGGTCTTGGCTTGCTACTAAGAGGGTTATTCGGTGTCATCCAGGTGGGTCTCGCGGGTATGACCCGGTCCCTGAAAAGAAAATTTATTAATTCCTATATTTATATTTAACTAAACCATTCCCGGATATCAATTTCATCATGAATTGACCTGGGTACAAAATTGTCGGGAGGTCAAAACGCCACCGTTAATATTCGCTGCAGCTGGCAATAATTACAGTCGGTTGGATCGTGAGCAAATGATTGTGATTAACCGTGGTAATCGGAAATGGTTATTTTGGATGTTTGGCGTCCTCCTGATAGTGGCTGTTACTGCTGGCTGCGTCAATGATCTGACCCCTCATGGTGCATGGTCGAGTCCGGTTATAGTTGATGACAAACTGCTGATCGGTAATGTTGATGGCAATCTTGTTCGCTTAGATCTGGCGACAGGGAATTTAGACAGTGGTTGGAGTTATCCGAGAGAAGATGGCCTTGGAGCAATATACTCCGACGTTTTGGTTGCTGATGGTGCGGTATATGGTTCTGGCTACACCTGTAGGGGTGATGACTGTGAAGGGGAAATCTTCGCTGTAGACCTTATTGATGGTTTTTCGATTTGGGGTCAAAGTGGCCTGTCTCTGAAAACAAAATTGATCGGACAAGTTGGGTTATTGGGTACGACACTTTTTGTGGGTACTTCAGCTTTAGGTGACGAAGATGATGGTGCCGATGGATATCTTTATGCGCTTGACACAACTCCTGGGACTTCCTCTATTGTCAAATGGCGCATTCCTCTAGATGGTAATGCTTGGGGTGGGGTCGCGGTTGAAGATTCAATGGCATACCTGGCTACCATGGCAGGGACTGTTTACGCCATCAATGTAAAGGACGCTGAACCTGGCGGTTTATTCGATCAAGATCCTTCCTTACGCGTCGCTTGGACGTTTGAGACTGGCAACGCCATCGCTGGTCCACTTAATATCGTTGATGACAATATTTATTTTGGAAACCTTGCGAGCAAGGTTTATAAAATAAATATTTTGGCCCGAAATGCAGAGGCACAATCAGCTAACACAAAAAGCGATCGCACAAAGATAGATGCAGCGAATGGTGAATGGATATTTGATGCGGGGGCATGGGTTTGGGC
>Ga0066863_10001483_pt1 | contig 11617 bp, 9 predicted proteins | sample ETN02SmetaG_2_FD_65495 | JGI IMG/M metagenome (GOLD analysis project Ga0066863, IMG submission 65495) | Marine microbial and viral communities from oxygen minimum zone, Eastern Pacific Ocean - ETNP2014F10-02SV253 | ecosystem: Environmental > Aquatic > Marine > Oceanic ...
TTCTCGTCGCCACCGGCAGGGCCGACGCCATGGTCGACCCCATAGTCAATCGGTGGGATGTGGCTCCGATGTTGACGATTCTGCCAGAGGCTGGTGGCATCTTCACCGACATGGCTGGCAACATCACCGCCGAGGGCGGCGATGCGATCGCCACAAACCTCGCCCTCCACAATGGGCTCCTGGCAATGGTGGGCCGTTAGAAACAATCTTGAACTCTCAGACGACCACTCCGTCGCCTTCAAATATTTCGACGACTAGGCCCCTCTTAGCCAACTCACCCAAGAACCCGACAGGGTCGTCCACTTCGGCTAATCCTGACATGCCGCGACCGGCTACTTTGCCACTGAGAACCCACTCGGTGGCTATTGCCACTACAGCCGCTGCACCAACGGCCGGCCGCTCTGTAGCACCCAGAACCAGGGTCTCCTGGGTGGTTCCCCGTCGACCCCTCAACTCCACCCTGACCGCACCTGAACCTCCTTCGGCGTGGGCAGGGGCAAGCATTGGCATGGTCGCTGTCAGCCGATCCCGTCGGGTTGCCGCCATCCTGGAGGTAATCCGATCGATACCGGGAAAGGCATGGTGGAGCAGTACCGGATCCGCCAAAGCCGCCCGGTAGCAGTCACGGGGGCCGACCGGTTCGGGAAACCAACACAACTCCCTACCAGAGCCACCTGGCCTCCTAATCCAGTCACCATCGCGCCAGTCATACGAGAAGCGACTGAGAGCCCGATGGTGGACTAAGGCACACGCCGGTCCACCAGCACCCATCTTGTAGATGTGGATTTCGTCCACCTCGTCGAACCATGACATTCCATGTGCTACGAGCACACAGGTGAGGCCCGGTGCAAAACCAGCACCTACAACCACCGGAATGCCAGCGTCACGTGCAGCCCGATCTAGCTTGAGTATCGCGATGGTTTCTGCCAATCCATCACACGCGAGAACAGCGGGGCGACCGGTTGATATCGCCTCTTTGACCGCAGCCAACTGGGTACCACGAGGACTGGTCACCACCACGGCGTCCGCATCAAGTGCCGTCGGAAAGGGGTGATGTTCGATGATGACACGGTCACCAATTGTCCTCGCCGCCCAAGCCAATCTCTCTGCCGAGGTGTCACGTAGAACCAACTGATCGACACTGTCGGCGACAAGAAGTTGCCGTGCAACCCTGGCACCTACTGCGCCAGCACCCAACACTGCCACGCGCATCAGCGAAGATCCGGTCCGTTTAGCTTCCGCCATCCGCCTGACTGTCTGGGAACTGTCACCCTTCCACGGAGTCGCAGGGCCGTAACCACCGCAGCTGCCACCGACACAGCGGCCGTCGCTTGCCTGATGGCCCTCAAGATGGCCCTCATATGCGCCTGACCTCCCTGGGTAGCCCAGTCAACCTGTCATGACAGCCAAAGTAATCGTCAACAACTTTCGACAGGGTTGACGTGGGGCTAGCTGGAATCGAACCAGCGACCTCACCCTTATCAGGGGTGCGCTCTAACCGACTGAGCTATAGCCCCGCGGACCGGGAACGGTATCGCCCAGCGCCAATCCCTGACTACCCAATCTGTAGTCAGTCGGGTTGGCCGCTGTCAGAATGGGAACCAGCCGACATCGGTTCGTTGAGTTCCTGGTCTCCGTGTCTGAGGCGACGTTGTCGAACCGCTGTCTCCTCTTCGATCATCGTGAAGCGAACCCCTCCCATTAGATCGCTGATCAGGTTAAAGAGCACCACTAAGAGCACTGTCACGCCGGTGCCACCAATGACCAAAACAAGGCCACCTAGCGTGAAAACCCGCAATATCTGATCTGAGTCAAACTCAAAGGTCTCGAGGGTGAACAACTCCTCCACAAAGTTTTCAATCTTGGCGATAGTGCCAGCGTCCTCTGCTGCACTCCAGAGCATTCGGGTAGAAATGGCTACCAAGCCCCATACACAAAAATAGAACACCAGCGTGACCTTAAGTACTGACCATGGCTCAACATGTCTTAGTAAACGACGCACCCGACGCACCCTGTACCCGCCGCTCCGAGTGCTGCCAACTGGTTGTCGCGTAGCGGTACGTGGAAGCCAATCCTTGATCGGCACCCGTGCACCGGACATGGTCATTCGTCTTCCATCCGGGTTCCGCCCCACCCTGCGACCTCTCCTGAACACCTGACCACTAGGTCCATCTACTGATCCGATGTCTCCAATCGACTGAACTACCGGATCTGGAGAACCCGTTCCTTTGGCCGCGGCTACACGGGCCAGCAGGTCTGCTGACGACTGTGGCGGTGAAGTATCCGCTGACACCCCAGCTGATTCACCCTCCACGGTCGCGTCGTCGGTCTCCTGGTCGGCCACAGCAGGGAAGTCTACGACTCAGTAAAGCAGCCACGGGGTTCGCCCCGGTTGCAGGCCCGAGTGATCGGGAGCTGGTGAGGACTCGAACACGATGCCGTCAATAGGCGGAGTTGCCTCACTGCCTCTTAGACATCTGGTGGAGACGGTTGGGTAAATGACCTCAGTCGTGGTCTTCGTCTTGATATGGAACTGGCGAAACAGCTGCCACCTCGTTTCCCTCACCGGGTGACATGACGGCTACACCTGTTGCATCACGCCCCTGGACAGAGATCTCCGATACCGGCATCCGGACGATCATCCCACTGGTCGTAACAGCAAACACGTCGTCGGCTTCATCGACTACAAGCGCCCCGGCTACCTGACCTCGATCCTCAGTGGTCTTGATGCCTCTCACTCCCAGCCCACCACGACCCCTGCGGGTGAACTCCTCGGCAGCGGTACGTTTGCCATAACCCCGTGTCGTGAGATGAAAAACTGACGCATCAGGATTCACGACGGCACAAGACACCAATTCATCGTCACCACGAAACCCCATTCCCTTGACACCGGCTGCATCACGACCCATCGCCCGGACTTCATCTTCGCCGATGCGCAGCGTCTGACCGGTCCTCGACACCAACAAGATGTCGTCATCGCCACTTGTGGGCACGACTGCCACCAACTCATCACCGTCGTTCAACTTCACCGCTATGAGACCAGCCTTCAGGGACGAGTCGTAAGCGGTGAATAGGGTCTTCTTGACGCGTCCCGACCTAGTTGCAAAAAAGAGGTACCTGTGGGTCTCATAGTCACGGGTATCTACGACCGCGTGGATCCGTTCATCGGAATGGAGGGGTAGGAGGTTCACAATCGAGGTGCCTCTGGCGGTCCGCCCGGCCATGGGAACTTCATGTGCCTTCAAGCGATAAACCCTGCCTCGGGTGGAGAAGAACAGGAGGTATGCGTGTGCCGTCGTGTGGATTAGATGCGACACGGCGTCCTCATCCTTGAGCCGCGCCCCTGTAACACCTTTGCCGCCACGACCCTGGGTGCGGAACTCAGTAGCTGACATGGTCTTGACATAGCCCGAAGAACTCATGGCAAACACCATCTCCTCGTCATCGATCAGGTCCTCAATGTCGAGTTCTCCAGGATCATGGACGATTTGACTACGCCGCGGTTCTGCATACCTCTCACGAACTTCGGTTAGCTCATCTTTGATCACACCAAGGAGACGACCTTTGTCCGCCAGCACCTCTTCCAAGTCGGCAATGATGGCAGCAAGTTCACGGAGGCGGTCTTCTAGGCTTGAACGACCTAGCCGCGTAAGCCGAACTAGTTGCATGTCGAGAATGTGGTTGGCTTGGACTTCTGAGAACCCAAAGGTGTCGTCCATAAGGCCTTCGCGGGCAGCAGAACGATCAGCTGATCCCCGGATAAGGACGATGACGTCATCAATCTGCTCCAAGGCCTTGATCAAACCTTCGGTGATATGGGCTTCTGCACGAGCCTTGTTGAGTCGGTACTGGGAGCGACGACGGACCACCATGATTTGATGGTCCACGTAGGCTTGCAACATCTGGCGCAGATTGAGGGTCCGTGGCACGCCGTCTACAAGAGCCACTGAGTTCACCGAAAAAGTTGTCTGCAGTGGAGTCCGCTTGAACAGGTTATTCAGGGTTACGAGTGGTGCGGCATCCCTTTTTAGCCTAATGACAATCCGTGTCTGACCTTGTGCGGACTCATCGTTGACGTCGGCAATACCGTCGATCTCACCTGCATCGACGAGGTCTCTGATCTTGGACATGATCTGGTTTGGGCTGGCCTGGTACGGAAGTTCACTGACCACGATTTGAGTTGACCGGGAACCTTCCTCAATCTCAGTACAGGCGCGGAGGCGAATCGTGCCACGACCAGTCTGATAAGCCTCACGAGCACCAGTACGTCCCAAGATCAAGGCACCGGTTGGGAAGTCGGGTGCCGGCAGGAACTCCATCAGATCGTCGGGGGTTGCGTCAGGATTGTCGATCAGACATACCGTTGCATCAATCACTTCAGCCAGGTTGTGGGACGGAATGTTGGTGGCCATTCCAACGGCAATGCCCTGGCTGCCATTAACCAAGAGGTTCGGGAATCGGGCCGGCATCACGGTTGGCTCGGTGAACTCCCCCGAGTAGTTCTCGGTGAAGTCGACCGTGTCCTCGTCAATTCCGTCTAGGACTGAGAGGGCGATTGGCTTGAGCCGGCATTCGGTGTAGCGGGGGGCCGCAGGTGAATCGTCAGGTGAGTACCCGAAGTTGCCCTTCGGATGAACTAGGAGGTGGCGGACGCTGAAGTTCTGACCCATCCGGACAAGCGCGTCGTAGATGGCCTGGTCACCATGGGGGTGATACTTGCCCATAACTTCGCCAGTCACCCGGGCGCATTTCATCGTGGGACGGTCGGGCCTCGCACCCAAGTCATACATACCCCAGAGAATTCGTCGGTGAACGGGCTTGAGGCCATCCCGGGCGTCGGGTAGTGCCCTCGCCACGATCACCGACATGGCGTAGTCCAGAAAGGACCTTTCCATCTCCTCTTGGATCTCGATGGGTTGAATAGAACCGGTGATGGTGTCGCCGTCAGTTGAGGTGGCTATCGCTTCTACTTCGTCCGGTGTCGTGTCGTCCATCAGATGTCCAAAAACCGAACGTCGCGGGCATTCATCTGGATGAATTTCTTCCGGCTTTCTACGTCTTCGCCCATCAGGACTGAAAACGCCTCATCGGCGATTGATCCCATCTCCACTGACACCTGGAGGAGGCTCCGACTGGAGGTTTCCATTGTGGTCTCATGAAGTTCATCGAAGTCCATTTCACCGAGTCCCTTCAAACGCTGGAACTCGCGTTTGTGATCCGGGTTGTCAAGTAAAAATGCTGTTTTTGCGTGATCGTCCTTTAGGTAGACCTTCTCCCTGCCAATGACCGTTGAGAACAACGGTGGTTGAGCAATAAAAACGTGCCCTGCATCAACGAGGGGTCTCATCTGTCTGAAGAAGAATGTGAGCAGCAGGGTCCGAATGTGGCTTCCGTCGACATCGGCATCACAAAGCAGGATTACCTTGTGGTAGCGGATCTTGTCGAGGTCGAAGTCGTCTCCAAAACCGGCTCCTATGGCCTGAATTAGTGTCTGGATCTCGTTGTTCTTGAGCATCCGATCTGGGCGAGCCCGCTCAACGTTGAGGATCTTGCCCCGAATGGGAAGGATCGCCATGATGCGGGGATCACGGGCCTGGACTGCTGAGCCGCCAGCAGAGTCACCCTCCACAATGAATAGTTCCGATTCGCGCGGGTCCCGCGACGAACAATCCTTGAGCTTGTCCGGCATACCGGCACCGTCGAGAGCCGACTTTCGCCGAGCCGACTGGCGAGCCTCCTGGGCTGCGATTCGGGCGCGCTGAGCACTAACGGCCTTCTGAGTGATCCGTCTCGCTTCAGAAGGGTTCTCCTCTAACCAGTCACTCAACTTTTCATTCGTTGCCCTTTGGACGAGAGAACGAATATCCACGTTGCCCAACTTCGACTTTGTCTGGCCCTCGAACTGTGGATCGGGTAGGCGGACACTGATGATCGCAGTAAGTCCTTCGCGAATGTCCTCACCCTTGAGGTTGTCGTCCTTCTCTTTTAAGAAGCCACGATTCTTGGCATAACGGTTCAGCACGCCTGTAAGGGCACTTCGGAAGCCTTCTTCGTGCATGCCTCCCTCAATGGTGTTGATCCCGTTGGCGAACGAGTGGAGGCCGTCAGTGTTGAACCCGGTATTCCACTGGAAAGCTAGCTCGACTTCATTGCCCTCATCCTGCTGCTCGAAGTACCCAACCAAAGAAAAGAGTGACTCCTTTGAAGCGTTGAGGTGTTCTACGAAATCCCTGATGCCGCCCTCATAGCAGAAGGTTGTGGCCTCAACTTGATCGCCTTCATCGGGTCTCTGGTCGTCAAGAGTTATCTTGAGGCCACTATTCAAGAATGCCATCATCTGCAAGCGTTCAAGAAGGGTCTGGACCCTGAAGTTCACTTCATCGAACACAGCCGGGTCAGGCCAGAAGCGGACAGTGGTACCAGTGTGATCATCTGGTGAAGGACCAGTCTCTGTCAGGCTCGTTGCTAGACACCCACCGTTGGCAAAATCCATGTAATGGCGACGCCCGCTACGGTCAATCTCCACCTCTAGGCGACTGGACAGAGCGTTCACGACAGAGATGCCCACGCCATGGAGGCCACCCGAGACCTTGTACCCCTCACCTCCAAACTTGCCTCCAGCATGAAGAATCGTAAGGACGACTTCGGCAGCTGTCAGGTCGGGATATTGGTGGTGCTGATCAACGGGGATTCCACGACCGTCATCAGCTACTTGACATCCGCCATCGGGAAGGAGGGTCACAACTATCCGTGAACAATGGCCCGCCATAGCCTCATCCACAGCGTTGTCAACAACCTCCCAGACGAGGTGGTGCAGACCCGTTGGTCCCGTAGAACCTATGTACATGCCGGGGCGTTTACGGACAGCCTCAAGGCCTTCGAGAACGGTAATGTCAGCAGCGCTGTAGGTAGCCTCTGCACTTGTCATTTGGCACCCTCCGAGTACGGTTCTTTGGGGGAGGGAAGTGACACCTGACCACACCCACTGGAAACATAAAATCGCAGGTCAGATGGCCTTATCACGACCTGAATAGCCTATCACCCTTGGGACCGTGACCGGTGCGAACACATTGGTGTGACCGGTTGTTTTTGAACGCTATTCAAAGCCCAGGTCTTCGTGCCATCCTGGCTCTTACAGATGTGACCTTTCCAGGGCCAACAAGGTCATTAATCCGATCCAACAACTGAGCCTCCAACCATGCAATCTGACTGGCCCACGCCGGGTCATCAACCCTCACGAGTAACTCTTGACCGCGCACGGCTACTGCTACAACCCCTTCAGCCAACTCGGGACCGACAATCTCCGGCCACTGTTCAACAATAGTGACAGTGGCATCAATTTCGGGAACTCCCAGGCTTGTCATCAGTTGATCAAGGCTCCTTCGGATCGGAGTCGGGCCCGACTCGGAGTTCATCTCGACACCACAGCCCCGTCCTCAACCTGAATCCGTCTGTCTACAACCACACCCTCAGGCAAATCACCTGCAGTCGTCACAACGGTCTGGGCTTTTGGAAGTAGTGAGATCAGGGCTGAAGCCCTAATTGGATCAAGCTCTGAAAACACATCATCCAGCAGAATTATCGGATTGCTACCGGTGTTGGATGTGACAACCTTGTGTCCAGCCAACCTGAGTGCAACTGCCAACGAGCGTTGTTCGCCTTGGGAGGCGTGGCTGCGTGCCGGAAGGCCATCGACCATGAGCCTCACCTCATCTCGATGTGGACCCACGGTGGTGGTTCCTCGTCGAATATCGTCGGTGCGAACCCGTGTGAGGGACTGCTCCAGGCCTTCTTCGGCCCATGCGCGTTCGTAGAACATCTGTAGTTCAGAACTTCCATCACTCAGAAACTTCACTAACTCACCAGTTACCGGCTTAAGACCTTCGAGTAGGTCTACCCGCCTTGCAACCAACTCTTCACCAACTTGGCAGAGCTTTGAATCCCACACGTCGAGAGACGCTGACACCTCAGGTGAATTCCTTCCGCTCGCTTGTCGCAAAAGGTTGTTTCTCTGACGAAGGATCCTGTCGAAATCTGACCTGAGACCATGATTTGAGGGTGCGATATCGACCAATAGGTCATCAAGAAAACTCCGTCGCTCTGCTGGGCCTCCCTTAACTAGAACCAGATCATCTGGCCCAAAGATCGTCGCACGCACGTTTCCGATGAAGTCACCCTGGCGTTGAACCCTGTTGTGGTTTACCTGCAGGCGGTTACGTCCACCCACCACCAACTCTGCTTCCAAAAGGGTCGTTCTCTTACCGTCAACCACCTCAGCTCGGATCACCGCCCGGTCAAAGGTTGATCTGACCATGGAATCAGTTGTGGCCCCACGAAACGAAGACCCTCTAGCCAACCAGGCAACTGCCTCGACAAGGTTGGTTTTTCCCTGACCATTTGAACCGATGACTGCCGTGATGCCACCAGTCAGGTACAACTCGACGGACGCGTAGTTACGGAAGTCCTTCAGCCAGAGCCTTTGAACCAGCATCGGTCCCAACCAGCCCGGTAGAGGTCAGGAGACGCGGACCGGCATAAGGAGGTAAAGGAATCCTTCTTCATCAACACTCCGTATCACTGCTGGTTTGAGGGCATCGATCGTCTCGAGCCTTACCTCTTCGCCTGGACTTACCTCTAGCCCATCGAGCAGGTATCCGGGATTAAACGCCACGGTCAAGTCGTTACCCTCGTAGGAAGAGTCGAGCGTTTCGTGTGCCTGGCCGACATCTTGTGTAATGGCAATCAACTCGAGCCCATCTCCGCTCATCGCAAGACGCACAGGAGTTGAATCTTGTGCAAGGAGACCGACGCGGCGCACCGCTTCTATTAGTGCCACTCTTTCCACAACCAGCACATTCGGATGGTCAGATGGTATTAGCCCTCTGTAGTTGGGAAATTCCCCTTCTATTAGTCGGGTAACAATGGTTACGTCATCAACTATGAAAGATGCTTCACGTTCAGCAAGCCTGATGGTGAGTTCGTCGGCATCACCTAACAATCGCCCGGTCACCTCAAGTGCCCTTGATGGAACCAGCACCGTTTGGTCGCGACCAAGTATTGAGGTTCCTGGAAGATCACGAACCGCCAAACGGTAGGAATCCGTTGCCACGAACCTAAGACCATCGTTCTCAGCAGCCAATAGGACCCCAGTGAGAATTGGACGGGAATCGTCACCGCTGGCGGCCTTAACGACTTGGTCAAGTGCAGCAGCGACACTATCGCTACCAAGCGTCACGGCATCTCCAGCAGGTTCTTCAAATTTGGGGAACTCATCAGCCGACATGACACGAAGGTTGAAGTCTGACCTTCCTGCCACCACCCGCGCACCATCATCGTCAACGGTCAAAGTGATTTGGCCGCTATCGAGAGAACGAACTATGTCAGCTCCAAGTTTTGCTGGAAGGACTGCTGTGCCATCTTCATCGCCCCCAACCTTTGAATCGACCCTGATAGTCAGATCCAGATCACTTCCAACCACAGCCAGGTTGTCACCGACAAGATGCATGTGGAGACCGGACATAACTGGTGGGGTACCCCCCCGATTACTTATGGCACGACCAGCAATCGAGAAGGCACGATCCAGGACATCTCGTTCACAACGGAACTTCACAGGTTTGCTACCTTCGACTTGGTGATGATCTGATCAGATAATTGGGGTAATAGTGACTGTGGATTGTGGATTACTACCCATTTTGGCTGGTGAGAATAACAATTGTGATCCACGGTTAATCCACCATGATCCCCAACCTGGGATATCTCTTGTTCATTGTTGTGGTTAATTTGTTGTTGATCCACAAGTTGTCCGCAAACCGACTCAACCATGACAACATGTCAGTCGCCCGTCTTGATAGCCGATACAAGAGCAGTGACTTGGTCGTAGATCTCACGGCGTTCTGACATAAGTTTGCTTATCTTGTCAACGGCGTGGATAACGGTGGTGTGGTCCCTTCCACCGAATTCTCGGGCGATTGCCGGATAACTAAGGTCGGTGAGCTCCCTAAATGTGTACATGGCCACTTGTCGAGCAGTTACGAGCGGGCGTCGTCGACTTCCACCAATAAGTTCTTCGTGACTAAAGCCGTACATGGTTGAGGTCTTGGAAAGGATCAGGTCGGGAGTTATCGGCAGGGGGATCCTGTTAGTAATTAGGTCACCGAGAACCGTCAGCGCCATATCGCGTGTACATGGAACTTCGTTGAGACTGGAGAAGGCAGCAACACGTGTCAAGGCTCCTTCGAGTTCACGAATGTTTGTCGTGATGTTCTCAGCTATGAAGAGGAGAACTTCATCTGGAACCTGGACGTTGTTGGTTGTAACGGTGGCCTTCTTGTGGAGGATTGCAAGCCTTGTCTCAATATCTGGGGGCTGGATATGGGTCACCAGTCCCATTTTGAATCGACTTCGAAGTCGCTCCTCCAGAGTTGGAATGGAATCAGGCGACCGGTCGCTGGTGAGAACAATCTGTCCACCTGCCTGCTGAATTGAATTGAATGTGTGGAAGAACTCTTCTTGGAGGCCTTCCTTTCCCTCCATGAACTGGATGTCATCGACTAAGAGGACTTCGATATTTCTGTAGTGCTGTTTGAACTCTGGAAGGGTCTTGTTGCGGATTGCCTCAACAAAACGGTTCATGAACGTCTCACTGGAGACGTATCTGACTTGGTGGTTTGGATAATGGTCATCGACGTAGGTGGCTACAGCTTGAAGAAGGTGTGTCTTTCCGAGCCCAGCCCCACCATAGATAAAGAGAGGGTTGTAGGAGCGACCAGGCGTTTCTGCAACTGCTTGGGCGGCAGCATGTGCAAACCGGTTTGAAGATCCAATAACGAAATCCTCAAAGGTGTGTCGATTCTGGTACGGAGGTGCCATCGTCTGTGTTGACGAGTCGAGGGACGAACGGGTGAGTTCATCAAGTGGAATGTTGACCGGATCGAGGGCTTCGGCGATGTCTTCAGGTCGACTTGAAACAAGGGTTTCGTCTATGGAATCAAGGAATGTTTCGGGCTCGCTGTCAGCAATTTGGATCAGGAGTTTCAACTGATTGTCACTGACTTCGGCCACAGCGTCATGGATGAGACGGTCGTAGCGTCCCTCGATTCGGTGCTTCACGACAGTGCTCGGTACCGTCAGAATGAGAGTGTCGTCTTCGAGAGAAATCGGCTTGGCCGAACTGAAGGTCATTTGCCAGACAACATCTGATACCTGGGCTCGGATGGCTGTCGCGCAGGATTCCCACAACTGTGCCGCATTTGCCAAGGCAAACTCCTGTCTGTTTTCCACAGGTGTGGATTCTTCTGTGGATTTCGGTTATTTCGGGCGGGGTGGTTCTTGGTAGATCCAGATCCCTCTTTCAGTGGGCGGGGCAACGTAGCACCCGCGGGGGCCTCTCGCACAAGTGTCAATCTTGATAGTTGAATTACCTGTTCAGAGCCTATTTCTTAGGTGTTGATAATTTGAGTTAAGCAGTGCCCATTACGGGGTGATGACGTAGTTTTTCCACTTGGCACCCCTGTGGAAAATGTGGATAACTCGCTTGTGGCCATTTCATGGGGTTAGGTAACGCGATTGATGGTTGGCATGCGCCCGGAGTGCCCCGTAGCCTCACAGGGACGGCATT
>Ga0066863_10001525_pt1 | contig 11447 bp, 9 predicted proteins | sample ETN02SmetaG_2_FD_65495 | JGI IMG/M metagenome (GOLD analysis project Ga0066863, IMG submission 65495) | Marine microbial and viral communities from oxygen minimum zone, Eastern Pacific Ocean - ETNP2014F10-02SV253 | ecosystem: Environmental > Aquatic > Marine > Oceanic ...
GATACTTTTTTATAAGTTTTGGTTCAGCTTTAGCTGGATGGCTTCCCACTATGACGCTTATGAATTTATGGTTTGAAAAGAAAAAAACATTTGCAATGGCTTTTTCAATAACCGGAACACATATTGCTGGATGGGTTGCTCCATTTTTAGCTTATTCTTTATTAACATATGGTATAAAAAATACTGCTTTAGTTATTGCTGTTACAACTTTGATGTTTTCACCACTTTCTTATTTGATAGTAAGAGACAGAAAAATGGCAAATGTATCTAAAGATTCAGAAGAAAAAAAACAAAAGAAAAGATTTGGGTTTAAATTTAATTTAAATCCAGAAATCAAATACCAGTTAAAAAGAAGACCTTTTTGGATAATAGCTTTTACTCATATGTGCTCTACAACATCTATTGTAACTTTAACAGTACATTTACCTGCTTATATAACTGATCTTGGGTTTACCACAATACAATCTGGTTATATTGTTTCTATATTTTCTACAGTTGCTATATTCAGTCAGTATATAGCTGGCTATACAGGAGACAAATATGGTAAGAAATTTGTTTTGTTAATATTTTTGCTTTTTCAGGTAATTTCTTTAATCTTTTTAGCATTATCTGACTCTTGGTCTTCTTTGATTGTCTTTGCAATATTTTGGGGAATTGGTTATGGTGGCAGAACGCCATTAATGACAGCTATAAGAGGAGATTATTTTGATAGATCAGCCTTTGCCACGTTATTTGGTTTATCTGGGATGGTAATGAACGTAGGTACAACTTCAGGCCCTATACTTGCAGGATGGATTTTTGATTCTTATGGTTCCTATACTATTGCTTTATGGGGATTAACTGTTATTGCATTTTGTGGTTGTTTATTATTACTGATCTTACCCCCTGCTTCTAAGCGAATTAAATCTTAGATTATTATTGGTTATGCATAGTATAAAAAATATTTTAATTATAAATTTTATTTGCCTGCTTTTATTTATTGGTTGTTCACATTTGAAAGCAAATTCTGCTGAATCAATTAACTCTAATGTTGTTATGCCAACTAATGAATATTCTCTTGGCTTTAATAGAATAGTTTTTAGTATTATTAATAATGAAGGCTCTGAATCAGAAAAACCCCTACAGGTATCAGTTGAAAATATAAAAACTAGTAAATCACGAGCTCTTGACCCTGTTTTTTATAATTGGCCTAATAAAAACGGAGGATTTTATATTGTAAACACTACGTTTGATAATGAAGGTGATTATTCAATAAGCATTAAGGATTTAACTGATACAGATTTTATATACAGAAAAGAAATAAATGTTAGTGACAATGAATTAACACCATTATTAGGAGAACTTATACCTACTTTAGATAACAAAATTCTTACCCAGGCACAAGATATTAGTGAAATAACTAGTGATCCTGAGCCTGATTATGATTTTTATGAGTTTAAATTATCAGAAGCTTTAAATCATGATAAGTTAATAATAGTTTTTTTTCTTTCACCTAATTTTTGTAAAACAGCTACTTGTTTCCCTCAGCTTGATGTCTTGAAGAAATTAAAATCGAAGTATCATGATAAAATTACATTTATCCATGTTGAAGTTTATGAAAATCCGCATCTTATAAAAGGGAATTTAAAGAATGCAAAAATTTCTCCTGTGTTAAATGAATGGAATATCAAGTCAGAACCATATACTTTCTTAATAGATAAAAATAATTATTTATTTCGAAAATTTCAAGGTTATGTTTCTTATGAAGAAATTGAAAATTATATTGTTAGATTAACAAATGAATAATAAAACCTTTTTAGTATTTATATTTATATTCTTTTTAACCTTTAATTCTAATGAATTACTTGCTGATTCTAAGAATGAAAATACAATTTTATTAAATGGTGAAAATTATATTGTTAAAGTCGATTTTGATTCGTTTCCCATTAAATTAGGTGAGCAGTTTATCGATATAAAAATAGATTATACAGAAAATCTTGAAATCAAATTTAAAGGTAATGTTGAAATATTTTTCAATACTCCTGATAAAAATAAAAGATATAAATTTTTTGCTTTGAAATTACCTGAAACTGAATCTTTGTATAAGGCAACGCATACATTTAAAGAGCCAGGTGACTGGATGATTGAAATTTATATTGATGATAACAATATATCTGAAAATTTTGAGTTTTTTGTAAGTGTGGATAATCCTGCCATCACCGTTTTTAAACATGGATATTTGGTAATGTTATTAGTAGTATTATTTATTATTGTGGCATTTGTGAAATTATCATTCGAGGCAAAAAGCAAAAAATAATTATTCTATTGGCTCTCCATGTATTGTTCCATCTATGTCTGATATTTTAGTAATATTATATTTGCCGTTTATTTTTTCAGATTCAATAGACAATGGCTCTCCTGATAACATATGTTGTTTTAAGTGATTTAGAGTAATAATGTCTAATTTATAATTGGCAAGTTCAAAATTAATCAATTTATTTTCTACTTTCATAATAAGTGTTTTATTATTGTAATTTAATTCTGTGATATATCCTGTATATCTTTCATTTGTATTTGTAACAACAGTACATGAAATCAAACAAAAACAAAGTAATATTTTGAATAAATTAATTTTCATATTATTTAAAAAATAATTAAAAAGTGACTTTGAGGGTCGTTGACTAACTTACCTACATTAAATAGTGTAATAAACTATAATTTAAAATTCTATTAAATAATGTGAAAATTCTACAAAAATATATATCTATTACATTAATAATAATAATAACTTTTTCAAGTTTTGGAATTAATATTTTAAGTACTCATGCAGATTCATCTAATAAAGAGGTTATATTTGTTGTTGATCCTAATTCTGAGAATCAATATTATTCTGATTTTATTTATTCATTAATCGGAACATTAAAAGAATTACGTGAAGAATCTCAATATAAGTTTTTCTCATTAAATTCACCTCATAAATCTTTAATTTTTGATTCTAATGCTGTAGATTCTGATGCACAAATTGAAAATTTACTTCAATGGATGAAAAATGATGAAAATATGGATTCTGTTACTGTTCTTGGGGTAATTACTGAAATAGTAAATGAATTAACTTTAACAAATGCAGCAGAAGGTTCTGTAATTAATTTTATAGTTCATGACAATTTGGAAATCTCTTCTGAAGAATCAAAAATAATTGAAACATTACTTGAAACTATAGCTTCTAAAAAATGGATTTTAAATTTTATTTATAAATATGATACTGATAGATCATTAATAGATAAATATAAAACTTGGGCTCAGTGGACAACTGGAGGTATTTATCCAATGGTTACTCCGGATACTATTGAACTTATTACAGAAAATACAATTAAACAGCATGCAGAGCGAATTTTAAGTAATGATTTTAAAGGTATAGTTGAAAAAAATAGTATTTTCCAACAAGAAATTTTTGTTTCACCAGGAACTAGTGAATTAGAGATAGTTATGTTCAGAACTAAAACTGAAGGTAATGTTGCAATAATTACACCTGGTGGAGTAAACAGAACAGCTGGAAATTATGGCCCAACAGATTTGTTAGAAACACCTTTTGTTTCAATATGGAAATTTACAGACCCAACTCCAGGGAAATGGTTGTTTAAAATTTCAGACTACTATTCCGGATTGTTATCAATTTCGCACAGAAATAAAATAGATTATAATATTCAATTAATTGATAAAGGTCCTTTTCCAACTAAAAATTCAGTTCAACTTGTAACTAATATGATTAAAGGTAAAGGGTCAGATATTTTGATCTCTAAGGATGCATATGTTGAATTGATATTTGATAATAAAATAAGTTATGAAATGAATGATAACGGTATAAATGGTGATGCTTATGCTGAAGATGGTTATTATTCTATGATTATTCCTGATGTTAATGAACCAGGAGAATATAATGTGGAGATTAAATATTCTTGGCCAAATTATGGTACAAGTATTTCTGATTTAACAAAAATAAATTTTGAATTGTTTCCTTATATTATTTCTGATCCAGTAACCCTTGATAATATTAATTTAAATGAAAATACATCCATTGCAATAATTGAATCATATTTGGGAGATGAAAAATATTTTGTTAATTCAGATGATATAAAATGGGCTGTAAGTGCTGATGCTTTGGATTTTGATATAAAAATAAATCCTGTTGATCCCATACAAGATGGAAGAGCTAGTAAATTTGAAGCAAATCTAAGTACTACAAAATATGGAAAAGCTAATATCAGTTTCAGATTAGATTCCATGTACAAAAATAAAAAATATGTGATATATGCAAATTCTATGGTGATTACCACGATTCCAGAACCAATTATAGAAAAAATTATTATAAAAGAAGACCCAAAAAAACCTGCAGATGCAATTCAAGATAAAATTGATGAACAGTCTAATTTTGTAATAATTTTATCTTCTATAGCAGCAGTTATAATTATATTAATATTAATAATTGGAATAATACTAATGATAAATTATTCCCGTAGAGTAAGCATAAGAGGCTATATATATGATGATAAAAATAATCTGGTTATTGATATGAATTCAATATCACGATCTCTTCAAAATAAAATATTGAATAGAAACAAAATTAAAGGTGAAGAATTTGATAATGATTTATTTAACGGATTACTTTTTGAGTATATGCAAGATTATATGATTATTCATAACTATACAGGGAAATCACTAAGAATTAATAACCAACCATTGATTAAAGAAAAAGAAATATTTAACAAAGCATGGTTAGGTATTTCAGGTAACTTATTACTTTATAGTGATAACAAACTGTAATTAAGGAGTATTGTGTTTTTGCACGGTAATAGTTTTAATTACATCTCCAGGTTGGGTCGCTGAACCAGGATCTCTTAGAGAGATGTTATCAAGAGTATCTAAACCATCAATTACTTTTCCAAAAACAGAATGACAAGAGTCAAATTTACAATCTTTTTCAGTTCCATCAGGATTGAATCCGTCTAAAAATTCAGTTGGCACATAAGTAATGAAAAATTGACTTCCATTAGTTCCTTTACCATTCTGTATTCCTGCATTAGCCATAGATACAATTCCTTTTACATTATGACTTAAATCAGGATGGAATTCGTTGTCAAACTGATAACCAGGGCCACCTGTTCCGGTACCTGTTGGATCACCTGTTTGTGCCATAAAATCTGGTATTACTCTATGAAATGTTACTCCATCATAAAATCCATTATTCGCAAGGAAAACAAAATTATTAACTGTTTTAGGTACTTTGTTGCTATATAATTCTAAAAGTATAGTTCCACCTTTTTCTAACTCGATTTTTGCATAATAAAATTCTTTATCTGTGTCTATAAACATTGGTGGGGGTGCGTCATATGATTGTGATTTTTTCACTTGAACTCCTCTTGTATCTGTTTCTCCATACCCTTTTGATGATAATGTGTCTCCGGGATTGAGTAAGTCTACTTTTCCGGTAGCTCCTTTTTGTCCATAACTTTCATTAGCTAAAGAAGGGCTACAAGCTACTATCATTAAAGAAAGAAGAGATATGAATATAATTCTTAAATTATTTTTATTTTTTATTCTACTAATAAAAACCATTTTGTTAGCCTTTATATTTTTTTGAGTATAGATGATAATTATACTATATTAGCTTGAAAATTATAAAGATTTTTTAAAATTTTCTATATTAGTATTTATCCATGATATATTGTTTTCTATTCTTTCTAATGTTTGTTGAATAGACATAGAAGCTGCTGGTAATGAATTTTCTTTATAAAAATTGCTTACTTCTTGGTATGAATTATTCGTTTGAAATCTTGATGGAAGTGTTACTACGTAATTCACCTGAAATCCGTCACCACAAAGTTCTATAATTTTATTCCAATTTTCTTTCAAAAAATTCCATGATAATTCGTGCCCTATTTTATTATTAGCAATTCCAAGCATAACTGAAGCAATATCATGTTTTCTGATATTATTTGTTAAAACTTGGCTGAGTAAAAAGGAAATTTTATCTGTATTATTAAATTGAGTTAAACTTCCTAAATAAAGTGATTTTTCTTCTTGGGAATCTGATTCAAGGTATAATTTCCATATTTTATCAAAATTTGAACTTTGCCCTTCATAAGCAATAGCTAAGAAAAGAGGTTTTTTAAGATTTGGATGGATTTTTTCTTTATTTCCAGAATGATAATTATCAAATATAGTTTTTGCTTTTTTTATTATGTCTTTATTTTGGTAATAGCTTAAATTTTCTAATAATGTTGCTTTCATTAATTGTTCTGTTTCTGAAGATGTATTCTCAAAACTCCAACTTATTTCTGAATTAGTCCCCAAACGTTCTAAGTAAATATTATTTAAAAATCTAGATATATATGAAAAATAATTTTTATAAATAATAGTTTCATGAAGCTTTAAATCAATTGATCTTATACTGCTACATAAATATTTCCATATATATGGATTGTTTTCGGTCACAAATGCTGTGAGTAAATTCAGATAATATTTTGGAGATATTTTATTAGCTTTAAGCAGTATATAAGCATCGGATAGCAATCCTAGTCGTTCTTCACTGGGGATTGTATTTATATTTGCTTTTATTTTACTTATGAGGTTTTTTAGTAAATTTATAGGATATATTATTTTGTAAAAACCTGCAGAATTTTCATTAAAAATGGTTATATCTGTACACTTTTTGCTGATTGCATTTATTTTGTTAGATTTATTTGAAATCAATTTTGAATTTTCAATTTTCTCGTTATTAGTTTTAGAATAATATTTTATTGGAATTATCCAATCAGATTGATTTTCAACATTCTCATTAAATGAAAACTTAGATTGATTTAACTCATATTCATTGTTGTCATTCTTATTTAATTCTATTAACGGAAATCCAGTCTTCTTTGTCCAGTTATCCATTAAATTTTTAACATTTGTATCTGAATTTATACTAAGAGCATTCCATAGGTCATCAGTGGTTGTATTTTTATAGGCATGTGTTTTTATGTATATTTGTATTCCTTTTTGGAAAGTTGATTCACCTAGATAATTTTCTAGCATTCTAATAAGAGATGCTCCTTTACTGTAACTTATTGCATCAAACAGTTGCCCAATTTCATCTGGATTATCTACAGCTTGTTCAATTGGGTGACTATTATCTAATGCATCTAATTCAAATGCACGATTTGTGTCATCAAGAATAAATTTTGTCCAAACATCCCACTCGGGATAAATATTACTTATAGCTTTATCTCCCATCCATGAAGCAAAACTTTCATTTAACCATAAATCATTCCACCAACTCATAGTTACAAGATCCCCAAACCACATATGAGCCATTTCATGAGCGATTATTGCTGCTACTAGTTGTTTCGTTTGCAATGAACTGTTGCCTGGGTCTACTAACAAGGCATTTTCTCTGTAACTAATACAACCCCAATTTTCCATAGCACCTGCAGCAAAATCAGGTATTGCTATATGATCTAATTTTGGCAATGGGTATTTTACTCCGAAATATGATTCGAAATAATTTAGTAATTTAACAGATGTTTCAAGAGCAAAATCACTAAATATTTCTTTGTTATCTGTTGCCCATACTCTTATCAATACCCCTTGTTTAGTTTTTATTTCTTTTGAAGATATTTTTCCGATAGCAAAGAATAATAGGTAAGTAGACATAATTGGAGATTCTGAAAATTCAATTTCCTTTAAAGATTTAGAAATGGTTTTCTCATTTATTACTGGCATATTGGATATTGCATTTAATTCAGTTGGGATAATTAATTTCAATGAAAAAATTGCTTTGTAATTTGGGTGATCAACGCATGGAATTACTTTCCTGGCATCTGTAGGTTCAAATTGTGTACTTAATAAAATTTCTTTTTTATTATTTGAATTATATGAACTTAAATATAAACCTTTTAAATCGTTGGATATTTTTCCTGTGTAATGAATTTTTAAAGTTCCTGAAGTATTATTTGACATTTTGTGATTTATTATCAGATTTGAATCGGTAGTATGAAAATCTGATAAATTTAATTCATTATTTTCTGTGATCAACTCACATTTTATAATTTTAAGTTTCACACTATCAAGAATTAGTTCATTTAATTCATTTTTGGTATCAAAATTTATATATATCAAACCATCGAAATTATGATTACTATTATCGGGTTTTATTTCAATAGAATACTTTTTTGGAATTATATTAATTTCTTTCATGACTTAAATTTTTAATTGAATTATGAATTAATCCCAGACAGGGTCTTCTTTGTTAGCAAATGCTGTTTTGCCAATATTAAAGTGGTTACTATCTCTGAGTTTGATAACTTCTGAGTATTTTTTCTCAATATCATCAGGATTGTATTCGGTAGAATATTCATTGTAAATGATTTGTTTTGTTGCCGAAATAGCAAGAGGTGAGCATTTTAGAATTTCATTAGCAATTTCTCTTGCTCTATGCAGAATATTTTTGCCGGGCAATATTTCACTAATTAAACCAATACTTTTAGCTTCTGTGCTATTTATTAATTTCCCGGTTAACAAAAGACTTAATGCAAGTTTTTGTGGAATAAGTTTTGCAAGTTTGGCTGCCCCTCCTGCTCCTGCAAATAATCCGACCTTTGGTTCAGGAAATCCAAAAGTCGATTTGTCTGAAGCAATTAATATATCGCATGAAAGTGCAATTTCCAAACCTCCCCCCAAAGCAAATCCATTTATTGCTGCAATTATAGGTTTGTAACATATGTAGTCCGAAGTAATTCCTCCAAATGGTACTTTTGGATCAGAATCTGATCTGATATGTTTCAAATCATTTCCAGCGGAGAAAGCTTTTTCTCCTGACCCAGATAAAATTGCAACTTTTAATTTGTTATTTGATTTAAATTGTTCAAAAATATTTTTAAGTTCCATGCTAGTTTCAGGATTTATTGCATTCATTTTGTCTGGACGATTTATATAAATTTCCAATAGTTGGTTATTTATTGATGTTTTGATGTTTTTATAGTTCATAATTTAATTTTATAATAGAATTTAATATCTTTATATCACTATATATAATTTTATGAAAATAGGTATAAAAATTTCTGATATAAATTTATCGTTAAGTGGAAATAACGATGAAATTATATTGCCAGGAAAAATAAGTAGTAGAAGTAAATTATTTGAGTCATTGGGGTTTGATTTTGTCACTTCTCATGAAACAACATCCAATCCCTTTTTACCATTATCTATTGCTTCTGAGGCTACTAGTAAATTAGATTTATTATCTTCAATTGCTCTTGCATTTGTAAGAAGCCCAATGGATTTAGCATATATTGCATGGGATTTACAAAGAATGTCTCACGGAAGGTTATACATGGGGCTAGGCAGCCAGGTCAGAGGACATGTTGTTAGAAGATTTTCTTCTGAATGGCACCCCCCTATTAAGAGAATGAAAGAACTCATTTCATGTATTAACCAGATATGGGAATGTTGGCAAAACGGGAAAGAGTTAAATGTTAATGGGGAATATTACAAAATTAATCTTATGACTCCTTTTTTTAATCCTGGTCCAATCAATTTTGATTTCCCAAAAATTTGTTTAGCAGCAGTAAATACTAAAATGGCTTCTTTGTCCGGAGATATTTCTGATGGCGTGATATTGCATGGATTTAGTACAAAAAAATATATACAAAAAATATTATTGCCAGAAATTATCAAAGGTAAAAAATATAATAATTTGAAAAATGATTTTATGATAACGACTGGTGGTTTTTTAATTGTTAGTAATGATGATAAGAAAATCCAGAAAGAAATTGAACAGAAAAGATCTCAGATTGCATTTTATGCCTCAACAAAAAGTTATAGAAAAGTAATGGAAATTCATAATTGGGAAGGAATTGCTGATAAACTTTACAGAATGTCTGTGGAGGGTAAATGGGATCAAATGCCAAAATTGATTACTGATAATATACTTGAAGAATTTCTTGTTGTTAGCAATGTGAGAGAATTAAAGAAAAATATTAAAAGAAAATATAATTATGCTAATTATATGTCTTTACCATTAGATCTTGTCTATGAAATTGGATTGAAAGAAACAAAGGTTTTGTTAAATAATATCAAAGGAAATTAATTTAAAATAATTTCCTTTATTTGATTGATAGTATTAATTAAATCTCCATCTTTATTGATAATTATGTGATCAAAAATTTTTTTTTCTTTTATTTCCTCCATTGCTATATCAGATCGTTTTGTTATATCTTCCACAGAATCTGTTTTCCTAGATTTCAATCTGTTTAACAATGTTCTTATATCAGGTGGCATAATAAAAATTGTTGTTGCATTTATGAATTTCTCTTTCAATTTTTTGACGCCCTGTATATCAGTTTTAATAATTATTTTATTTTGATTTTTCAAATTATTATCAATTTGATCTTTGGGTACTCCATAAAAATTTCCATAAACCTCTGACCATTCAATTAATTTATTTCTTTTTACTAAATTCGCAAATTCTTTTTTATTTACAAAAATATAGTCTTTATTATTAATTTCATTTACTCTTATTTTCCTTGTTGTAATAGTTACAATATTTTTTATATGTGAATGAGATTCATTTAAGATTTTTATTACAGTGTCTTTCCCAACACCAGAAGGTCCTGATATAAGAAATATTGTATTTTTTTTATTCATATCAATATAATATTAAAAATTATCAATTTGATCCCAGAAATTAGGATAAGAAATATTAGCAGCCTCGGCATTTGTGATTGTGGTTTGCCCTTCTGTTAATAACCCAGAAATTCCAAGCATCATTGCAATCCTATGATCTCCATGGCTACTTACCTCTGATCCTTTTAGGTTGGGACTGTTTTTGATTATCATTCCATCTTTTGTTTCTGAAATATCTGCACCTAATTTAAGTAATCCTTGAACTGTAGCTTTTATCCTGTCAGATTCTTTTACTCTTAATTCTTGTGCATCTTTAATAACAGTTTTCCCTGAAGCAAAACATGCAGCTAATGAAAGTATTGGTATTTCATCAATAATTTTTGGGATTATACTTCCTTCAATAGTGATGCCAGTAAGATTACTAGATTTTACAGTTAAGTCTCCTCTTGGTTCCCCTAATTCGGTTTTTTGATTTGATATATTTATGTTAGCCCCCATCTCGGTAAGTACTTCAAGTATTCCTGTTCTAGTAGGATTTAAGCCTATATTGGGTATGAATAATTCTGCATTTTTATGGCATGATGCTAATATTATCCAAAAAGCTGCAGAACTAATATCCCCGGGAATTACAATGCTTTGTGCCTTAAGTTTTGAATTATCTATTGATATTTTTTTATCAGTAATTTCTATTTCAGCACCCATTGCTTTCATCATTCTTTCTGTATGATCTCTACTTTTTGATGGTTCCGTTATTGTAGTAACTCCATTAGCATACGCACCTGCTATAAGAACACATGATTTTACCT
>Ga0066863_10001545_pt1 | contig 11355 bp, 20 predicted proteins | sample ETN02SmetaG_2_FD_65495 | JGI IMG/M metagenome (GOLD analysis project Ga0066863, IMG submission 65495) | Marine microbial and viral communities from oxygen minimum zone, Eastern Pacific Ocean - ETNP2014F10-02SV253 | ecosystem: Environmental > Aquatic > Marine > Oceanic ...
GTTGAATCAAAGAAAGAAATCAAACCAGCTAAAAAGGTTGAATCAAAGAAAGAAATCAAACCAGCTAAAAAGGTTGAATCAAAGAAAGAAATCAAACCAGTAAAGAAAGTTGAAGAAAAACCAAAGGCTGAAACAAAACCAAAAGAATCAAAATCTGAAACAAAACCAAAGGAGAATAAAAAATGATTGAACGAGAATTCATAAATGAAAAAATGAAGCAACTAAAAATCAAAGAAGCAATAGGAAGAGAATTCACAAAGAGCGCTGAAATCGGCGAAATCACTATGGAAAAAACACCATTAGGTGAACGAATCATAATCAGTACAACTCGACCAGGAATAATCATCGGGAGAGGCGGTTCTACAATTAAAGAATTAACTAATAAGTTAAAAAATAAATTCAGATTAGAAAATCCGCAAATTGAAACTTTAGAAATTCCAAATCCACACAAAAGTGCAGAAGTTGTTGCAAAGAAAATTGCAGGAGAACTTGAAAGATTCGGACCTTCAAGATTCAAAGGAATAGGTTACCGAGAGATGGGAAAGATAATGACTGCCGGAGCATTCGGAGTAGAAATTGTTATTGATGGACCAATTCCTGGTGCACGTTCAAGAAAATGGAGATTTTATAATGGTTACATGAAGAAGTGCGGTTTCATTTCAGATAATTTACTAGATAAAGCTCAAGCAGATGCAGTTCTAAAGAAAGGAACAGTCGGAGTTTCAGTTACAATAATGCATCCAGATACACCACTTCCAGACAAAATTATTATCGTAGAACCTGAATCTGAAAAGACAGAAACTATTGAGTTGGAAGAAGTAGTAGAGGAAAAACCAAAAGAAGAAACTAAACCAGCGGTAAAGAAAGCACCAGCTAAAAAAGTTGAAGTAAAGAAAGAAACTAAACCAGAGGTAAAGAAAGCACCAGCTAAAAAAGTTGAAGTAAAGAAAGAAACTAAACCCGCGGTAAAGAAAGCACCAGCAAAAAAGGAGACTAAGAAATAATGGCAATACTCAGATCAAAAGAAATCAGAGACAAGAAAATGAAAGCAAGAGAATCAAGTATGATTGACTTAAAACGAGAACTTGCAAAATTAAACTCACAAAAAGCATCAGGAAGAATCCCAGAAAATTCAGGTAAGATTCGAGAAATAAGAAGAACTGTTGCAAGAATATTAACAATCAACAAAGAGGAGGTAACTAGCAAATAATGAGCGACATAGACCCATTAACCGGTTTGCCAAAAGATCTTGGTACAATTGAAAATATTTCCAAGGAAACGCAGATAATTCAAATTAGAGTTGATCGGCGAAGATACGGAAAGGCAATGACAATTGTTGAAGGCTTCGATTCTTCAGTAGATGTAAAATCTTTGGCAAAACAACTTAAGTCTCGTTTAGCAACTGGCGGAACTTTGAAGGGAAAGACAATTGAACTTCAAGGGGACCAACGCGAACGAGTTAAGGCGATACTAATTAAGATGGGCTATTCACAAGAAGGGATTGATGTAAAATGATAACACCTCAAAATATACTGAGACATGAGTTGATTGGACTTAATGTGCAAGTCACAAAAGCACTCAACCCACTTTCAAGAAATATTAAAGGTGAAGTCATAGATGAAACCCAACAAACAATACTCATTCGAACAAAAAACGGCGACAAAAAACTCCTTAAACGACTTGCGACTTTCGAGTTTGACTTGAAAAAAGCAAGAGTAGAAGTTAAAGGATTAGAATTGATTGGACGTTCGTGGGAAAGAATAAAAAAATAAAATGGCAAAAACTGAAAAATCAAAGGCAAAGAAACCTGCAAAGAAACCTGCAAAGAAACCTGCGCCAAAGAAAGAAGTAACTAAAATAGACTCAATTGCACCAACTCGAGGAAGAACTTTTGTTGGAAAAGTTATTTCGGATAAGATGCCTAAGACAGTAAATGTTGAATGGGCAAGACAGGCTTACTTGTACAAATATGAACGTTATTATCCAACGAAATCAAGAGTTAAAGCACACAATCCTGAACACATTAAAGCAAAAGTTGGAGATATGGTAAGAATTGCAGAATGTAGACCAATTAGTAAAACTAAGAAATTCATAGTTATCGAAAAAATGGAGGCAAAGAAATGAGACCAATTAAAATAAATCCAGTAAGATCAATTCCAATTGGCGCTGTAATTAATATTGCTGACAATTCAGGAGCTCGTAAACTTAAAGTAATTAGCGTAAAAGGTTTCAAAGCAAGAACTAGACAATTAGGATGTGCAGGAGTTGCAGATCTAGTAACAGGAACAGTAGTTGCAGGAAACCAAGACATGAAACACAACGTAGTCCAAGCAGTAATTATTCGACAAAAGAAAGAATATGCAAGACAAGACGGAATTAGAGTTTCATTTGAAGATAATGCCGGAGCAATAATTAAAGATCTAAAATTAGGAACACCAAAGGGAACCGTTATTAAGGGCCCAGTAGCAAAGGAGGTAGCCTTGCGATGGTCACAAGTTGGCAAGTTGGCAAGTATATTACTATAATGAAAATAAGATGGAGTAAAACATGGGGAAGAAGTGTTCAACCTAGAAAGCAAAGAAAGTTCATATTCAATGCTCCAAATCATATTAAGAGAAAATTACTGGCTTCACCACTAAGTAAAGTTCTTAGAAAAGAACACAAAAAAAGAAGTCTAGTAGTGAGGAAAGGAGATACAGTAAAGATATTGAGAGGACAATTCAAAGGAACAATGGGAAAAATAACTGAAATTAATATGAAGAAAACTCGAATATTTGTAGATGGAGCTCACCAAATAAAAGCAAACGGTCAAATTGCACCGTACCCAATCCATCCGTCGAATTTAGTAATAATCACACCAATACTTTCAGACAAAAAAAGAAAGGAGGTATTAGCTAGAAAATGAGCAAACAAAGACATATTTCAAGATTAGCAGCACCAAGATCATGGCAAGTTGCACGTAAAGCAACAAAATGGATATCAAAACCATTACCGGGTCCAAGAACAAAAGTAGAAGGAATTCCACTAGTTGTATTGCTACGAGATGTAACTGGAATAATCGAAAATAAAAGAGAATTAAAATATCTAATCAACACAAAACAAATTATGGTAAATGGAAAATTATACAAAGAAACAAACCTGGCAGTGGGGTTGTTTGATGTAATTTCATTTCCATCAATAAAAAAGAGCTACAGAGTTGTTCTAACAAAACTTGGAAAACTCCAAATGGTTGAAATTTCAGAAAAAGAAGCAAACACATTATTACTTCAAGTCAATGAAAAGACCTCAGTAAAAGGAGGAAAACTCCAAATAAATCTTTCAAGTGGATGGAATTTACTAACTGATACAAAAACAAAAGTTAAAGTTGGAGAATCAGTATTATTCGATCTTAAGAAAAGAAAAATCAGTGAAAACTTTGGATTTAACAAAGGAGCAACAGTATACTTCGTAAGAGGTAAACGAGCAGGACATTCAGCAGTATTTAAGTCTCTAAAAGAATCAGGAATTCTTCAAAGACAAAAGATTGCAGTACTTGAATTCGGAAAGGAGACAATTGAAAGTACTTTGAACAATTTAATTACAGTTGGTTCAAAGAAAGCTTCAATAACAATTAATTAAAATGGCAGAAACAGCAACAAAAACCCAGACTAAGGACAATCCAATGCAAGAAATAAGAATCGAAAAGATTACTCTGAACATCGGGGCAGGAGCAGATCCTAAGAAGGTTGAAAAAGCAATAATGTTACTTTCAACAATTTCAGGGATGAAAGCAGTTGAAGCACAAGCAAAAAAGAGAATTGCAGCATGGAAACTTAGACCAGGTTTAGCAATCGGAGCAAAAGTAACAATTCGAAATAATACTGAAGAATTATTGATCAGATTATTAAAAGCAAATAGTTCAGTAATCTCCAAAAGAAAGTTCAATGAAAATGGATTCAGTTTTGGAATTGAAGAATACATCAACATTCCAGAAGTAAAATACGAACCAAAGATTGGAATTATTGGATTAAATGTTTCAGTAACTTTGAAACGTCCAGGTTTCAGAATAAAAAAGAGAAAACTTGCACCTAGAAAAATATCAAGCTCACATCGAATCACAAAAGAGGATGCAATTAAATTTGCAGAAACTAAATTGGGAGTAAAAGTAGAATGAAATTACCGGGAATAAAAACAATGTCTTTCTCAAAGACAAAAAAGAAAAAGGTAGTCAGAAATAACTCAATTAAACCAAGATCATATGGAAAAAACTTATCCAGATGTAATCGATGCGGAGGAAGAAAAGGAGGAAAAATTGGCCGATATGGTTTGGACATCTGTAGAAGATGTTTCAGAGAAGTTGCTCAAGACATAGGCTTTACAAAATACAGATAAAATGATGAATGATATACTTGCACAAGCATTGTCAAAAATAAATAACGCAGCAGCAAGAGGTAAATCAGAAGTTACACTACATCCATCCTCAAAAGTAGTTACAAAGATAATGACTTTATTAAAAGAGGAAGGCTACATTCAAGATTTCAAATCAGAGAATACAACAAGAGGAACCATTACAACAGTTCAACTAAACGGAAAGATAAACAAGGTTGGATCAATTAAACCAAGATTTTCTGTAACAATGGACACATATGAAAAGTTCGAAAAGAGATATCTACCAGCAAAAGATTTTGGAAGAATTTTCGTGTCAACAACAGACGGAATAATCACACACATCAAAGCAAAAGAAGTAAACAAAGGAGGAGCATTAATAGCTTATATTTACTAAAATGGCAACAACAAGGAGAACTCGAGTACAAGGAACACACTTTAGACATCAAGGAAAGTTTAGACCTGTTTTGAAGTATAGAAAGGGTGGAAAGACAATTCCGATGCCCTTCGGAGAAAAAGTAAAACCAGAAGCAAGAGTCACAATAAGTGAAGGAGTAACTGTAATAATCGATAACAAGATGATAACCTTTTCAAAAGGAGAATATAAACTATCACGAGAATATCCTGTAGCACTAATTAAATTCAAACAAGAAAATAATGAAATCCTAATTCAAGGTCAATCAACTAGTGCAAAAGTAAGAGCAATTGTAGGATCATTTAATGCACACTTAAAAAACATTCAAAGAGGATTAGAAGAACCATTTATATACAAATTAAAAATAACTTCAGTTCACTTTCCAATGACTGCAAAAATTGAAAATAATATTTTTGAATTAAAGAACTTTTTAGGTGGGAAGAAACTTCGAACAGCAAAGATTCCAGAAGGAGTAGATATCAAACTAAATGGTGATGTTATCGAATTATCTTCAAGAGATATTGAACTTGTTGGAATGGCTTCAACTCGATTAGAATTACTTACGCGAGTTACAAAACGAGATCGAAGAGTTTTCCAAGACGGCATATTCATTACAGAAAAGGCAGGTAAAGTATTATGAAAGAATTAATAGCTCAAAAAATTTCAATGAAGAAAAGAAGACCTAAGTTTGAGCGACAAGAAGCTCATGTTAAACCAAGACTAAGTAGATCTGGATGGAGAAAACCAAGAGGGATTCAATCAAAGATGAGACTTCAAAGAAAAGGATACAACGCAACAGTAAAAGTAGGTTATAGAACTCCAAGAGCACTACGAGGAAGACTAATTAGCGGACTTATTGAAACAATAGTTATAAATCCAACTGAGTTAAAAGATATTCAAAAAGATCAGATTGCATTAATTCCAAGAACTTTAGGAAACCGAAAAAGATTGGAAGTACTAAAAGAAGCAAAAAAATTGAAAATAAGAATCTCAAATTATTCAAACATTGATGCAAAGATTTCAGAAATTGAAGATAATCTAGTTGAACGAAAGAAACGAAGATCAGAATCAAAATCAAAGAAAACAGAAAAGGCAAAAAAACTAGCAAAGAAAGAAGAAGAAAAGAAAAACAAAGATAAGAAAAAACAAAAGAAAGAAGAAAAGAAAGTAGAAGAAAAAACAAAAGAATCAAACTCAAAAACTGAAAAAACAAAGGCTGAACCAAAAAAGTCACCAGTCAAGAAAAAATCAAAGAAGGAGATTAAGAAATGAATCTGGAAATGCAAAAGCGACTCTCAGCAAAAGTAGCAAAAGTAGGCGTAGGTAGAGTTAGAATTAATCCCGAAAATATTGATCAAGTCAAGGAAGCAATTACAAAAGCAGATATTAGAGATCTAATTGATAATAAAGTAATTGAGATCTTACCTCTTGTGAGAAATTCAAAAGCAAGAGCAAGATTAAGAGCAAAGGCAAAGAAAAAAGGAAGACAAAGCGGACCAGGTTCAAAAGTAGGAACAAAGAATGCAAGAACTCCAACAAAAAGAGTTTGGATTAATAGAATCAGACTCCAAAGAAAAATAATCAAATCATTCAAAGACTCAGGAAGACTTTCTGCAGGCGATTGGAAAACATTATATTATCGCGCAAAGGGAGGGTTTTTCCGTAACAAGCGACACTTACTTCAAGTTATTGAACAAGGTAAGTTGCTTAAGGAGAAGAAGAAATAATGGCAACAGGAAAAAGATTCAACGTGAGATTTAGAAGAAGAAGAGAAGGTAAAACAAGTTACAAAAAGAGACTTGCTTTAGCAAAATCTGAACTACCAAAATTAGTAGTAAGAAGATCAAATAGATATTTGATTGCACAAATTGTAAACTATACGGAAGAAGGAGACACAACAGTTGCACACTTCAATTCACAGTCACTGAAATCAAAAGGATGGAAACATTCATGTACAAATATTCCTGCAGGATACTTAACAGGTCTTGCAATTGCAGGCGCAGCTAAGAAAGCAAAAGTTGCAGAAGCAATTTTGGATATGGGTTCATATACGCCTACAAAAGGATGTAAAGTTTATGCAATTTTGAAAGGAGCAATAGATGGTGGACTAAAAGTTTCAGCATCTGAAGAAGCATTACCAAGCGAAGAAAGACTAACCGGAGTACATATTAATGAGAAGATTTCAGCAGATTTAAAGAAGATTAAGGAGAGTATCTAAAAATGGCACGACCAAAAAGAAACTTCAAACCCCGACAAAGACTCGATGCAGACGGAAACGTAATCGATCCTAGAACAAAGATACTTGAGGAATGGAATCCAAAAACAGAATTAGGAAGGAAAGTAAAAGCAGGAGAAATCACAACAATTGAAGAAGTTATAAATTCAGGAAAGAGAATATTAGAATCAGAAATTGTTGATGCAGTTATTCCAAATTTAGAATCAGATTTTATTAATGTTGGTCAAGCAAAAGGTAAATTTGGTGGAGGACAAAGAAGAATATTCAAACAAACTCAAAAGAAAACAAAAGATGGAAATAGGATTTCATTCAATGCATTGGCAGTTGTAGGAAATCGAGACGGTTATGTTGGCGTAGGAGTTGGGAGATCTAAAGAAACAGTTCCTGCAAAAGACAAAGCAATCAGAAATGCTAAATTAAATATAATGCAAATTGGAAGAGGAAATGGCTCTTGGGAAAGTGAAACTCCAGAACCAACTTCAATACCTTTTGAGATTAGTGGAAGAAGCGGATCTGTAAGAGTAACATTTATGCCCGCGCCACCAGGAACAGACTTAGTTATTGAAAATGAACTTAAGAAAATATTCAAACTTGCAGGAATCAAAGATGTTTGGTCAAAATCCAAAGGTCAAGCAAGACAAAAATTCAATCTTGTTGCAGCAACAATGAAGGCGCTGAAACAAACAACAACTTTCAGACTTAGAGATCAACAAAAAGCACTAGTGAGAGAAGGATCAATTAACAAATGAAATCAATAGAAGGAACTTTAATTGCAGTATTAAGAATTCGAGGAGAAGTTGGAGTTCGAGATCAAATAAAACAAGCAATGAACTTAATGAAACTTCACAGAAAGAATCGAGTTATTCTATTGAAAAATACTCAATCAAATGTTGGAATGATCAATAAAGTAAAAGACTATTGTACTTTTGGAGAAGTTGATGCAGAATTAGTAAAAGAACTTCTTGAAAAGCGAGGTCGTACTGCAGGAAATAAACAATTGACAGCAGATTATTTGAAAAAAGAAGCAAAAACTGACTTCTATTCATTATCAAAAGCTTTAGTTGAAGGAAAAGCTTCATTGAAAGATATTCCTGGTCTAAAGCGATACTTCAAAATGCATCCACCAGTTGGAGGATTTGAACGAGGCGGAGTTAAGCATCCGTTTGCAGCAGGAGGAGCACTTGGATATAGAGGAAAAGAAATGAGCAAACTTATCCAAAAGATGATCTAAAATGGCAGAAAAGAAATCTCGAAAGAAACGCGGAACTCGAACCCACGGATGGGGTGCAGGTAAAAAGCACAGAGGTGCTGGAAACCGCGGCGGACGAGGAAGAGCAGGAATGGGAAAACGAGGACAACAAAAGAAAACTTTACCTCTAGCTCAAGGAAAGAAACCTGTTGGTCAAATTGCAAACAACAATAAAGGAATGCCGGTCGTTCTTGAAAGAGTTAAGAAAATTAATGTTCTAAATTTAGTTGATTTACAAAACAATATGGAAAAATGGACTGCTGAAGGAAAAGCAGAGAAAACAAAAACTGGTTATTCAGTTGATTTAGAAAAGATTGGATACACAAAACTTCTATCAAAAGGTGAAGTTACATTTAAACTCAATATTAAAATAAATTCAGCTTCAGCAAAAGCTAAAGAAAAACTTGAAGCTGCAGGCGGAAAAATTGAACTAAGAGTTTCAAAAGAGTAAGTAATAAAAACGCAAGACTGCATTCATAATCATGAGTTTGATTCAAACAGTTTCAAAGTACATCCCAGATGTTAATGGACCAACTAAAAAGCTCGGATTCAATAAAAAATTAAAATGGACAGGAATTGTCCTACTTCTTTATTATGTTCTTTTACACATTCCACTTTATGGTTTAGGTACTAATGCACTTAAACAATTTGAAGCATTATCTACAATTCTCGGAGCAAGTTTCGGTTCCTTAATTTCATTAGGTATTGGTCCTATTGTAACTGCAAGCATTGTATTACAATTACTAGCAGGATCGGGAATTCTCAAAATCGATTTAACAAAACCAGGCGGTAGAGCAGCATTTCAATCTATGCAGAAAGTATTCATACTTCTTTTTGTAGTATTCGAATCGATAGTCTATGTTATGATGGGTGGTTTAGCACCAACAGCCGAACTAACTGGAGGAGCATATCTATTTATGGAAATAATACTAATCATTCAGCTAATTGTTGGAGGATATATGATTGTTCTTATGGATGGAGTTGTCCAGAAATGGGGATTCGGATCAGGAGTATCATTATTCATCGCAGCAGGAGTTTCCAGAGAAATATTCATCGCAGCATTCAGTCCATTTCCATCACCAACAAATCCAGATGCACCAGTAGGTAAAATTCCACTACTTATTCAAGCACTAGGAACAGGTAATTCACCAGAAGTAATTCTTTCAATTATAGCCGTAGTAGCAACAATCGGAGTATTTGCTATGTCGGTTTATGGACAATCAATGAAGGTTGAAATTCCACTTTCATGGGGTAGAGTAAGAGGTCACGGAATAAGATGGCCATTAAAATTCATGTATACTTCAAATATTCCAGTAATTTTAGTCGCTGCACTTATGGCAAATATACAACTATGGGGGAGACTTTTAGAAAATTGGGGAAAACCAATTCTTGGAACATTTGAAAACGGAGTGGCACAAACAGGATTAGTAAAGTGGGTTAATGCACCAGATATTATAAGACCAATAGTTGCAGGTTCAGGACTGACGGGAGAAATATTTCTTCAAGCAATAATTTATTCATTATTACTAATTGCGGGTTCAGCATTCTTCTCTGTTCTTTGGGTAAAGACTGCGAATATGAGTGCGGATGCTCAAGCAAGACAAATTTTATCCTCAGGAATGCAGATACCAGGATTCAGACGAGATCCTAGAGTTCTTGAAAGTATATTAAACAGATATATACCGGGACTTACAATAATGGGTGGAGCATTAGTTGGTTTACTTGCAGCATTTGCAGACTTAATGGGATCTCTAAGTCGAGGAACAGGAATACTATTGGCAGTTATGATTATATACAAACTCTATGAAGATATTTCGAGAGAGCACGCAATGGATCTACATCCAGCGCTAAAGAAAATGATGGGCGGCGAAAAATAAAATGGCATTAATATTTGGACTTGGCCCAATAACTTTCATGACTGTGGCAGTTATAATAATAACTTTACTAATCACAGTTGTTCAAAAATATACTGTTGATCAAAATGTTATGCGGGAATTAAAAGAAGATTCCAAAAAGATGAGGAAGGAACTAAAAGCAATAAAAGATAATCCAGCAAAAATGCAACAACATCAGAAAAAAATGATGGAGCTTTCAATGAAACAAATGAAAATGTCATTTAAACCAATGATGTATTATATGATTCCACTAATCTTATTCTTCACATGGCTAAGAAATACTATGACTGGAATAATTGTATTAAAGCCACCAATCTGGCCATGGGAAATGGGTTATCTTGGTTCATATATCATATTATCAATATTTTTCTCTATGATGTTTAGAAAGATACTTAAAGTAAATTAACAAAAGTGAATTATGGAAATTGGGAAAGTTTGTATGAAGATTGCAGGACGCGATGCAGGTAGACCAGCAATAGTAATAGAACTTCACAAAGACGGTTATGTTACAATTGACGGATTTTCAAGAAGAAAGAAAGTAAACTCAAAACATTTACAATTCATAGGAACAAAGGTTGACATTAAGAAAGGTGCAACTCACGATACTGTAGTTAAGGCTCTTGAAAAACTTGGATTCTCACAACCAGAAAAACCAACTTTCGAGAAAAAAGCAAAGAAAGCCAAGAAGTCTAAAAAATAATCGCTTCTAATATTCTAAATTAAGGCAAAAAAAACTTATATAGTATGAACCTTTCCCAACATTATGCCTAGAAAACGCTCCAAGAAAAAAAGCATGAATTTTGGTGAATATCTGCCTTGGATAATCGTAGGCGCATTAGTTTTAGTCTTTCTCGGAGCAGGTCCAACTGGGAAGTTTACAGTCACAGAAGCTCCAGGAATGTTTTTAGGATTTCCAGAATCTAATTGCCGAGACAAACTCATAGATTTTTTCCCTGCAGTAACTTCAACACCTCCAGATTTAGCAGGATGTCAATCGCAAAGTGACTGCAGTTCCGGAACATTTTGCTGTGTTGAGCAATCAAATATTTGTAAGACTTATGATACTACAAAATATGACGAAACCATTCTTTCAGATAAAGCATTTCTAGACAAACATCAGTTTTTAAGGATTCCAATTTCTTTTAATTCAAACCTTATTGGTTTTGATAATGGAGAAGTCATCTTTCACGATGAA
>Ga0066863_10001647_pt1 | contig 10981 bp, 12 predicted proteins | sample ETN02SmetaG_2_FD_65495 | JGI IMG/M metagenome (GOLD analysis project Ga0066863, IMG submission 65495) | Marine microbial and viral communities from oxygen minimum zone, Eastern Pacific Ocean - ETNP2014F10-02SV253 | ecosystem: Environmental > Aquatic > Marine > Oceanic ...
TTATAATTCAAATTTAATACCTTGAGCTAAAGGCAAATCATCACTCCAGTTAATAGTATTGGTTTGTCTCCTCATATAAGCTTTCCAAGCGTCAGAACCAGATTCTCTTCCACCTCCAGTTTCTTTTTCACCACCAAAAGCTCCTCCAATCTCTGCCCCAGATGTACCAATATTAACATTAGCTATACCACAATCACTACCTCTTGCTGATAAAAACTTTTCAGAATTTTTAATATTATTTGTAAAAATTGCTGATGAAAGTCCCTGAGGAACATCATTGTGAATACCAATAGCTTCATTTAAGTCATCATACTCCATAATATACAAAATAGGTGCAAATGTTTCTTCTTTAATAATATTAAAATCACTCTTCACTTTTATAATTGTTGGCTCAACAAAAAACCCATTATTTTCTATGATTTTTCCACCACATAACAACTGTCCTCCTTCATCAAGAGCTGATTTTATTGCATTTAAATAATCATCAGTTGCTACTTTATCAATTAAAGGTCCCATAAGTGTATTATTTTCAAGAGGGTCACCAATATTAACTTGTTTATATGCATTTACTAATTTCTCAGATAAAGTATCAATTAATGATTTATGTGCAATAATTCTTCTTGTCGATGTACATCTTTGACCTGCTGTACCTACAGCCCCAAAAACAATAGCCGGCACTACTAAATCCATAGAAGCTGTTTCATCAACAATAATTGCATTATTACCACCAAGTTCTAATATAGTTTTACCTAATCTTTTAGCAACTTTTTGAGCTATATCTATACCCATTCTTGTTGAACCAGTAGCTGAAATCAAAGGAACTCTTTTATCATTAACTAATTTATCTCCAATAATACTTCCACTACCAATAATTAAATTAAAGATACCTTTATATCCATGATCTCTTAATACTTTATTACAAATATTTTGAACTGCTATAGCTGTTAAAGGCGTTTTTGATGAAGGTTTCCATATCGAAATATTTCCACATACAGCTGCTATAAATGAATTCCATGCCCATACGGCTACGGGAAAATTAAATGCCGAAATAATACCTACATTACCAAGAGGATGCCATTGCTCATACATACGATGATCAGGACGTTCTGAATGCATAGTTAAACCATATAACTGTCTAGATAATCCTACCGCAAAATCAGCGATATCAATCATCTCTTGAACTTCGCCATCTCCTTCAGCTTTAATTTTGCCCATTTCCAATGATACCAAACTACCTAATGCATCTTTATTTCGTCTTAATTCATTTCCCATCTCAAATATAAGTTGACCTCTTATAGGAGCAGGGACCTTTCTCCATTGTTCAAATGCTTTATTTGATTCAGACAACACTTTCTCATAGTCAGATTCAGAACATTTATAAACACTAGCTATTTTCTCCCCATTTGAAGGATTAATAGAATCTATAATTCCTTCAGATGCTGTAGAAGACCAATCGCTTCCACCAATACATGAACCATAATTTTCATTATTTATCATAAGTTGTTCTAAAATTTTATTCATTTCATAAACTCCTAGTTATTCTCATTTATATTTTTACTATTTTTAAAAGACCAGAAAGATAACGCCACAATCATTAAAACTAAAATAACTGGTGTAGAATAGTAATACTCTGGTTTACTGAATTCTATAAGTTCTTCAAATCTACCAATTAATAAAGATATCCTTCCCATTACAGCAAAACCAAATGAAGCGCCAAATTTAATCATTAAAAAATAAACTCCAATTCTACTTACTCTGCCAACAACACCAGTATGTTCTTTTGAAAAAAAGAAATAAACCAAACCACTAATTACACCAATCAAAATAATAAATTCATTAATTATACTTAAATATGTACCTGATAAATTCACAGTTGATGATTTAATTTGTGTAAGCAAATTAGAATTTAAAAATACATAAAATTTCAATCCAGCCATCATTCCAACTATATATGCTATTGATATTCGAGATAACCAATCATATTTTTTAGATAATCTAAATAACATAAAAATACCTAAAACTAAAGGAAATATATAAGAAATATCAAATTCAAAACCAGCTCCTACATATGAAGGCAATAGTCTTCCAAAAAGATTGGGCCAAATAGTATCCCAAAAAGTTATTGTAAATATATATCCAGCAGATACTCCTACAAAAATATGCTCAGCTGATTTATAAAATGGATTATCTCCATACAAGTAGCTAAATATACTTAATGTCAATAAAACAACACACCAGATACCTATTATTTCATACATCAGATTTTCTTCTTTCTAATCAAATAATAAGATATATTACCAAATACAATAAAAATAACCATCAATAAATGAGCTATAGATTGAGCAGACATTCTAGATGTAGCTTTTCCAGGAATAATTACAGCTTCTTTATTTAAATATTTATTATCTATATCATTATTTAAATATTCAAACACCATTTGTTCATACTCAGCTGCTCCAGGCATACCTGCTAGAATACCTCTAATTTGACCAGACTCTACATATGGGATAGCATCGGTTACCATAATTGAAGTACATCCAGAAGAAAGAGGAATTTTGTATTCATCGCAAGCAAACTGAACCCACTCAGCATTTCCAGGAACACCTGCAGATAGATCAAAAACAAAATCAAAATCAGTAATATTATTTATTCCATCCATCATAGGTATTTCAGTTAATAAAATATTATTAACATCTTGAGTAAAAATTGAGCGTATATCTGTTGCAATCCCTCTAATTATTATTTCACCTCCTGCTTTATAAGGAAGACTAACATAATCAATATGTTCTTGAATATTAAATAAATCAGATGATACAACTTCTTCAATTGCATACTTAGCCATCATTAATCCTTCCGGCCAAAGAGGTACGGTATATACTTTAACACCATTTGAAAAAAGATGCTGCAACACAGCCACAGACATAGGATGTATTTCAGGTTTTGTGCTAGCTCCATATTCAAATGAAACTAAAACCTTATCACCTTCTTTTAAATTATTTAATTCTGCAAAGACAATCTTTGAGTTAGTTGTTGTTTTTATTGGAATATTCACCCAATCAGGCTTAAGCAATGGAATTAAAACAGATAAGCCTATTAATAGAAAAATAAATCTTCTATCTAATTGACCAAGCTGAATAAATATTTTTTTAATTAAGTCCATTAATCTCCTAGAATCGATCTTTCCCTACCTGTTATTATACGATATGATTGAGCTATAGTACCAAGAGCAATTCCAATCATAATTGCCCTAGAACCAGCAGTAGCAGGTACATCCATTATCCACTCTTGCAGTTCTGGAATTTTGAAAATTGATAAATTATGTAAATTTAAATAATAAATTATTAGTGGTAATACAGCAATACATAGAACTAAAGAAAATAACATTTTCTTCTTTTCTTCAAATCTATTTGCTAAAAGTGCAAAAAATAAACAAATATAAATTTCTAATGCCATCCACCACGGGATTAGTTGACCAACAGGAACTCTTCCTATCATTAAAAACACACCTGAGATTAATAATAAAGTCGCCTCAAAATTTCTAATTTTAAATGCTCTATAAGAGGCTGATGCAACAAAAAAAGCAAGTAAAGCAAACATTGTAGCACCTAAAGGCAGATAAATATTTTGAAACATCCAATAAAAAGCTGAACCATCTTCTTTTAAATGTGGACCCATAGCTACACTTGAACCATTATAAATAAAACCAAATATTATCATAATAATAAAACCTGCCAATGTGATAATACTATATCTCCAATTATCACGTTTATTAGCAATTTTGTTTAAATGTAATTGAAGAAGATTAATAACTCCTAGAAAAGCTGCAAATCCTGATATAATATCAAACCATTGAGTTGCATCATTATCAATAAAATTATTAAGGGGTGAATAATTTATAAAATGGCCAAATAATGTTAAAAAGCCAATAAAAATCACTAAGAAATATGCTAGCTGTCTTTTCATTTTATAATATTAGTCCTAAATAATGATGATATATCAAAATCAATAAATCCATATCCATTTAGAATTGAAGATATAAATACTATTAAAATTAATATCATACATCCAACTTTAACGTAATCTTGTCCTTTAATACTTCCAAGCATTTCAGGACTTCCTGAAAGATATGCACTTGCTGCATAAAATTCTTCACCAATAAGTGTATAATCACATGCAGTAACAAAAAATGGTATTTGAGATGATGAACCAGTACCGGCAATCTGAATCGCACCTATAGAATTTCCTGTTTCAGCAAGGATTAATGATTCAGCATAAAATTTTCCCTGAAAGAAAACGGCTGCAGGTTTTTCTCTAAGCATTATTCCATTAACTCCTGCTGCATACGCGAACTGATCATCAGTTACATAATGGACCATATCATCCCTATATAAATCAGGACGACCTTTTTTAAGGTATGACTCTTTACAAGTTTCTTTTGCTGTTTCCATAACAATAGGAACACACACAGGTACATGCAAACTAGCATCATATTCCGCAGTCATACCAGCAACATGTCCCAAAATAGTTAATCCAGATATTGTATCAATTTGATCTAAACTAGAAATTCCTGGAACATAAAGTACAGGCTTACCCATCTCTGTTGCTCTGCCTACTGCTTCTTCCATTGCTTTGATAGCTGCAATTGGTCTCATATAAATTTCTTCACCATTTTTGGCTTTTTCTATAAAATACTCTACAACAAAACAGAGTAAAATAACGCAAACAAATGTAGTTTCATTTCCAGAAAGAAAGATTGAAAATGGAAAGAAAAAATAAATGAGTAAAATTATTATAGGAGAAAATATATATTTTAAATATTGATTCATCACTTGATATTTAAATTAATTCTTTCAATTTCATTAATAAGAAAATCTATATTAGATCTTTCCTCTAAAAGAGTTGTAAAATTATAATATTTCTGATTATTAATAAAACAAGTTGCAATAGGGCCTAAGAAGACTAGAAACTGACTACCTATAAAAGAAACATATTTTGTGCTTTCTAAGAAAAATACTGCGGGAACTGATAGTCCTCTTTGAACTATATCATTGGCTAAATCAGATATGATTTTCTGTGCATCATTCATATCAATAAATTAATACAATTAATCTGATAAAATAACTTCTAAATTAGCTCTTGGAATTATTTTTTTAGTACCATCTTCCAATGTTACTTCTGCTGCTCTTACCATTGTTTCTGTTTTCATTTTAACTAATTCTGGTGGTAATGCAGAGACGTTTCCAATAAGACCAAAAAATGGATCTCTTATAATTCTAACTTTTGAACCAACTAAAATTAATGACTCATCTTTATTATCATTAATATTTTTTTCATTAAAATCTAAATTGATTATTACCTCAGGTCTCATTACACCTGCTCTTATTTGAGTAGCTCCATTAATTGAACAATAAGAGTTTTTATATTTTTCTAATAATTGAAATGTTCTATCTGACATGCTAATATTACCAAATCCTTCAGTCACTACGACTGTAGTCACATCTTCAGACCCAGTGATTGCTACACCCAGAGGATATCCTAATATCTTAGTTAAAGATTCATAATCTATACCACCACAAATAATACCCTTTAACCCTAATTTATTTATTTTCTTATACAATTCATAATCAAGAAAAGACTTTATTACCGCAACTATATCAGAATTCGAATCAATTTTATCTAAATCAGATATATTTTCTATTATTTTTAATTTTCCTTTTTTTTCTCCTCCCACACCAATAATCCCTTGAATTAGTACACCATAAGCCGAAATTAAAACTCCCTCTTTTTTGTATATTTCTTGTACTTTTCCATCTATATATGCATCAACCTCAATAGGTATTGGCTTTTCAGATATAATAATCTGACCTGTTATATCTGACATATTTATCAAAATACCATCCATAGGTGACTTTACTTCAGACCTGAAAAAACCAAACAAACCCTTACTTCTTGCTATAACCTCACCTTTTTTAACTTCTTGGTCTACTTTACATAGCATACAATCAACTAGCTGATTAGGGTCAATATTTAATTCATTAGATATATTAATCATCTGGACATTACCTGGGATTTTTGCTGAAGCAACTATTTGATTCGATTTAACCAAATCATCTTTTTCTACATGTAACTCACCTGCAAGAGGCAATATTCTCTTCTTTTTTATTGAAGCATTTTCTAATATTTTTAATCCTGGAGTATAAGACTTTGACATTATTTTAATGGGTACTCATTAGTTTGAATTGACCAATTTTTAACAGAATCTTTATTATATACACTAAAATCAAAACTTCTTCCTCTTCCATCAAGCATTATCCCAACTTCACCACCAAAAATCTTTCCCTCAAATTTATTTAATCCATTAATAGTATAATTATTTTTCATTATTAATTTAGTTTTAACTTGGGTATAATCAGCTTCAACTAAAAGAATTTCTCCAAACTTTAATACTCCTTTTATTTCCTTATCTTTAATTTCAAAAGAAAATTCTAGAATATCATCATCAATATTACCTGTACCAATTGGAGCAATACAAGTGCCTAGCCTTACTAAACAATCCTTATTAAATACCTCTACTGCAGCTTTTTCATGAACCTCAGATAGAACTCCTAGTTGTGGCATCATAAAAATTGAATCTACAGCAATTTGAGTAATTCCTTCTGGTAAAAAGGCATCAACAAGCATTCTATACGCTTGCTCTCTCCTTGGAGCATGTGAAAGGACACCTCCTGAACCAACAATCATATTTAGCTCATTCATATTAACCAAAGTTTCACCAGACATAGTCTGATCAAAAGTATCAGATATTGTTCTTTCTTGCTGAACTCCCTTTAAAGAAACTGCAAATTCTTTATGCTGAATAAAGGATAATCTCAAAGCTTCTCTAGCTATTGATTGCTCAATAATTAATTCTTCCAAAGTTTGAGGAATTGTAGTTGGCCTAATCATTTTATTAGCAATACGATTTGTTAAATCTTTTTCATCTATTTCTGAGCTTACCCATCTTGAAATATTTTCTATTCCAGTTTCAGCTAAAACATTGCAAATCGAATAACTCATACCATAATTAGCGCTAACAGTTCTATTGAATTTTTTATTAAAAACTGAGAATACATCAGTTGTTGCGCCTCCAATATCCACACCTACAACTGAAATATTTTCATTTTCTGCAATTTTTTTTATTATTTCTCCAACTGCTCCAGGTGTCGGTATAATAGGATGATCTGTCCAAGTTAATAATTTATTATATCCTGGCGCTTGAGCCATAACATGCTCCATAAATAAATCATGAATTTTATCTCTACTTGGTTTTAAATTTTCTTTATCTAAAGTAGGTCTTATATTATCAACAATTTTTAAATCTGTTGTATCACCTAATCGTTTATCAATATCATTAATAGCATCTTTATTACCAGCATATATTATTGGTATTTTAAAATTATTTCCTAACCTAGGATTTGGATTGGCTGTCTTAATTACTTCGGCTAATTCAACAACATGTGATTTAGTTCCTCCATCTACTCCACCTGATAATAATATCATATCAGGTCTTAATTGTCTTATTTTTTGAACTTTTTCATGATATTTTCTACCATCATTTGAGGCTATTATATCCATCACAATTGAACCTGCTCCTAGAGCAGCTCTTTGTGCACTTTCTCCTGTCATATTTTTAACCACACCACCAACCATCATTTGCAAACCTCCACCTGCAGAACTCGTTGAAATATATAAATCTACACCAGTGTTTCCATTCCTTGGGGAAATAATTCTATCATCAATTAAAATTTTTCGTCCAGATAATTCTTCAAGCTCAATGATTGCATTAATTACTCCACATGTAACATCTTCAAATGGAGCTTCAACAGTTGTTGGAGCTTCACCACGAAAAGTTAGTCTATATTCATTATTTATAAACTCAATTAAAATTGCTTTAGTTGTTGTAGATCCACAATCTGTCGCTAGAATGACTTTTATATCTTTTAAATTTTTATTCATAAAACTAAATAATAATAATACGTAAACATTGGAACAACAAATAACAATGAATCAAACCTATCTAAGAAACCTCCATGACCTTGCAATAAGGTCCCAGAGTCTTTAATAGAAAAAGACCTTTTAAAATATGATTCAAAAAAATCACCAGCTTGACCAAAAACACCTGAAATTAATCCTAAAATTATTACATCGTCTAAAGTAAATATATAAAAACTATTAGTAAAATAATGATATTGATACAATAAATAGATAAATACTGTACATGAAAAATAACCAGCAATACAACCAATCCAGGTTTTATTCGGACTGATTTTTGGTAATATCTTTGCCTTTCCAAATTTTGAACCAAAAATGTAAGCAAAAGAATCTGTAATCCAAACAGATAGAAACATACAAGAAACAACCTTAAAACCTATATCAGGTAAATTCCTTAAATAAATAGCCCCTTGAAACAATACTCCAATCCAAAAAAATGCTAACAATGAATAAAACATATTTTGAAGCTTATTTTCTTTTACGTTAAATAATGAAGAAAAAATTATAATTAATAAAGATAAAAATAAAAATAGATGAAATATATTATCTGGAATAGGAATAAATAAATAGAAACAAAGGAATACTAAGTATATAAAATAAAAAATAGGGAGATATAACGAGAATGATTTTAATTTAATCATATTATTAAATTCATAAGTACTAATAAAAATCACAATAAAGATAAAGAGTGTAAAAATAGATCCTCCAAAATATATAGTACTCAATAATAATGGTGCTCCTATTAAATTGACTAATGTTCTTGGTTTTTTATCTTCAATCATTAAATATTAATGGTGCATATATTCACCATCTCCTTCTTCTATAATTTTAATTTCGACGTTTGCAGTGCCTTGTTCATGAAAACCTAATTTTTTAGCAGCTCCAAAAGAGCAATCTAATATTCTTCCATCTACATAAGGACCTCTATCATTAATTCTAAGAATTATTGATTTGTCATTATCTAAATTTGTAACTCTAACAACAGTATTTAATGTTAATGTTTTATGAGCTGCTGTTACCCCATACATATCATATACTTCTCCATTAGCAGTTAATTTTCCATGAAAATTTGGTCCATACCAAGAAGAGACGCCTCTTAAAACACCGTTTGATTTAATTCTATTATTCTTTATGTTCTTTTTATTATTAACTTGATTGCTAGCTCCATACCTTGGAGAAACTGTACAGGAGGTTGTAAACAAAAAAAGAACCAAAAATAATTTAACTATCATTATAATTTCCAATTAATTCAGAGACATCCATAATCTTTTCCTTAATTAAAAATGATTCTAAATCATTATACAATGTATTTATTAAAGATGGATCTCTGTAGTTTAAAGTACCAACTTGAACCATTGTAGAACCAACTCGAATAAATTCAATAACATCCTTAAAAGATACAATTCCACCCATACCTAAAATAGGAATATTAACCTTATTATATAATTTATGTATTTTTGCTAAAGCAAGAGGTTTTATTGGAGGACCTGATACTCCTCCATATTTAGTACTCAATAACATATTACCTGTTTTATAATCAATTGCCAAACCTAAGAATGTATTTACAGCACTAATAGCATCTGCACCACCATTTTCTGCTGACAAACCAATTTCTTCTATATTGGTAACATTTGGACTAAGCTTTATAATTAAAATTTTATCTGTAATTTTTCTTAATTCTTGAGTTAATTTCTGAGTTATATCTTTATTTAGTCCAAATTCCATTCCACCCTCTTTTACATTTGGACAAGAAACATTAATTTCATAACCAATTTGATGCCCATTACATTGCTCAATTTCTGCTAAAACATCCAAATAATCTTGAATTTTTGAACCAGCAATACTAATAATAAAATTAGTATCAATTTTATTTAATTTAGGAAGTTTCAATTTACAAAAATTTTTAACTCCCATATTTGCTAAACCTATGGAATTAATCATACCAGAATTAGATTCATAAACTCGGGGGCTAGAATTACCTTTTCTTTCTTCGGTTGTAATAGATTTTGTAATTATACAACCTATTTTATTTAAATCTACAAAACTATCAAATTCATCACCATATCCGTATGTACCACTAGCAGTTATAAGAGGAGAAGTAAATTCAATATTTTTTAATTTTATTTTAAGCATGACTATCTAAATCTTTATCAATTTTTTGACACCAAATCAAATACTTATATATATCATTTATTAATTCAAATGGATTTTTAATGGCATATTTCCATCCACCAGGGTAAGCAGTAGTTAATCTCCAATTAACATATTTAAATGACCACTTCCTCATTGACCACATTATATGTAACTTTGATTTAACTTTATTTCTCCTTATTTATACATCAAAATATATTATAATATTATTCATTAATAAATAATTTATATTTTTCATTGTAAAAATTAATATCTAATCTATCTAATTCTAAATTATTTTTCAATGTATATATATCATTTCGTTTAGCTTTATCAATTAATAAATTAAATAAATTACTATCTTGTATATTTATAAATAATAGAGAATCCCATTGACTATCTTCATCTAATATTGCCATTGAAGATAATGAATTATTTACATTGGTAATATCTACACTATTATTGATTATATCCTTATAAATTACAATAGCTAAAGAATCTAAATTTAAATTTTTGTATAAAATAGATGCTATATTAATTCTTACAGAATCTAAATTCTTATAATTTATTCTATATAAACTATCATTGAAATGATAACGATTTAATGCTTCAAGATTATTTTGACTAAATTTCTTAATTTCTCTATCTCTTCCATTTTTAGCTAAATCAAAATAATAAATACTAGAATCATAATTATTATCAAAAAAATTCATAGCTTTTCTATAATTTATTTTTTGATTTATATAACTAATCTTATAATCTAGCATATCCTTAATTTCTTCTATCCTATCTAATATTTGTATACTATAGTTACCATTTG
>Ga0066863_10001689_pt1 | contig 10873 bp, 9 predicted proteins | sample ETN02SmetaG_2_FD_65495 | JGI IMG/M metagenome (GOLD analysis project Ga0066863, IMG submission 65495) | Marine microbial and viral communities from oxygen minimum zone, Eastern Pacific Ocean - ETNP2014F10-02SV253 | ecosystem: Environmental > Aquatic > Marine > Oceanic ...
ACCTAGAATTGAACTAGGGACACAGGGATTTTCAGTCCCTTGCTCTACCAACTGAGCTATATGGCCAAAGCGCGTAATTATACACAAGGCAAATCATAATTGAGTTTGAATTTAAGCTCTGAAACCCTTGTTTAATCTATAAGTTATCTAAATACTTCTCAGCGTCTAATGCCGCCATACATCCTGAGCCAGCAGAAGTAACTGCTTGCCTATAAACATGGTCAGCCACATCCCCTGCAGCAAAAACTCCCTCAACACTTGTTTGGGTTGCATTCCCCTCTAATCCAGCCTGAACTTTAATATAGCCGTTGTTGATTTCGATTTGCCCTTCAAAGATGCTTGTGTTTGGCTTATGTCCAATCGCTATAAAAACGCCATGGACATCAATCTCTTTTGTATGTCCGTCATTCCCCCTTAAGCGAAGACCGGTGACACCCATATCATCGCCTAAAACTTCATCCAAATTGTGGTCCCACTCAATGGATACATTTCCATTTTGCGCTTTTTCCATAAGCTGATCAGACAGAATCTTTTCAGATCTAAACTTATCTCTTCGGTGAACAACTGTGACATGGTCCGCAATATTAGACAAGTAAAGGGCTTCTTCAACGGCCGTATTGCCACCGCCTATAACAGCAACCTTTTGTCCGCGATAGAAAAAACCATCACATGTAGCACAAGCTGAAACACCTTTACCCTTAAAGGCTTCTTCAGAGTCAAGACCTAAATATTGAGCAGTTGCTCCTGTTGAAATGATGACTGCATCTGCAGTATAGGTGGTCTCACCACCCTGAAGCGTAAAGGGACGCTTTGAAAAATCAACACTCGTTATATGATCGTTAATGATTTCAGTATTAAATCTTAGTGCGTGCTCTTTCATGCGCTCCATCAGATCTGGTCCCTGAAGCCCGTCATGATCCCCAGGCCAATTATCAACGTCAGTCGTGGTCATCAATTGACCGCCTTGCTCAAGTCCACTTACAATCACAGGATTTAAGTTTGCTCTAGCCGCATAGACTGCGGCAGAATAGCCAGCGGGGCCTGATCCAACAATCAAAACTCGGCAATGTTTGATATCACTCATAATGAAATACTTTATACTAATTAATCAAATGAGTATTATAAGCTGTCTTGAAAAAAAATAACAAACGAACCACTCAAAATACCCCTATAAATAATCCGCGCTCAAAACTCGTTAGCGAATCTATTTTTATTTTGCTGTTGACCGCTGGTGCTATTTTTTTGATATCACTAATAACAAGCGCACCATCTGAAGACCCGTGGACGGGTGGAGCTGTCCTAAGTAAGCCGGTAATGAACAGCGCAGGAATATTTGGCGCCTACTTAAGCGATATCAGTATAGGGATACTAGGGTATGTTGCCTATGTCATTCCAATATCTTTCATATGGCTAGGCTACAACTTCCATCGTGATGCAAACAAAGAGAGGCAGAGTCAACTCACGTTTCTAATTCGCCTCATATCTTATTTTGTAATGCTGTTCTTTATTGCTGCGCTGGCACACCAATACGCACCTGAAATAAAAGTGATGGATGGACTGAAAGAAACCTTTTTGGCTGGAGGAATGATTGGTAAGTCAATGCATGAACTTCTCTTTTATGATCTTTTTGGGGACTCTTCAACACTCATTTATGTTGGAATCATTCTGGTTAGTTTTAGTATTGCGACTAGCGCCTCTTGGAAAAATATTAGCACCTCACTGTTCAAAAATCGTCTTAAAAAAAGAGAAAAGACTCCAGATAAAACAAAGAAAGACAAGATAAAACCAGAAATTATCAGCTCCAAACCTGCCGCTCTCGCAGCATCGACAAAAACAGAAAAATCTAACACGGTTGAAAAACCTAAAAAGGCTGAGAAGGCTGAAAAACCTAAAAAGGCTGACAAGCCGCAAAAAGAACAAGGCAGCAACCTATTCAAATCAGGCGCTTCGGGAGGCCTACCAAACTTATCACTGCTTGACGATGTTGATAATTCTGGACTCGGCTACACTGAAGAATTTTTGGTTGAAATGGGTCAACAAGTTGAAATTAAACTGAAAGACTTTGGTTTTGATGTAACCATCACAGCGGTAACTCCGGGGCCTGTTGTCACACAGTTTGAGATATCTCTCGCGCCTGGTATTAAAGTCAGTCAAATTATGAACCTTAACAAAGACCTCGCCAGAGCACTCCTTGTTGAGAGCGTCAGAATCGTTGATGTTATTCCAGGAAAACCGGTCATTGGACTTGAAATACCAAACAACAATCGAGAAATGATTGGCCTTAAAGAAATTCTCTCGAGCGAGGCTTTTGCTAAGGCAAAATCCACACTTTCAATGGGCCTTGGTAAGGACATTAATGGCCTACCAGTGGTAGTTGATCTTGCAAAAATGCCTCACTTGTTGGTTGCTGGTGCTACGGGAATGGGAAAATCAGTGGGCCTTAATGCGATTATCTTAAGTATCTTATATAAGGCCACTCCAGAGCAAGTCAGGCTGATCATGATTGATCCTAAAATTGTTGAGCTCGCCTCGTATGCCGACATACCTCATCTTCTAACACCAGTAGTAACAAATATGAACGAGGCTGCAAGTGCACTCTGGTGGTGTGTCAATGAAATGGAAAGGCGTTACAGTCTCCTTGCCAAGTTTGGCGTCAGAAACATTGAATCATTCAACGAAAAACAGCGGCTTGCTAAAAAATCTGGAAAGCCACTATTAGACCCATCTTTCAATCCAGAGACTGCCAAAGATGGCGAGGAACATCCTGAACTTGAAGCGCTCCCACTGATCGTTATTGTGATTGATGAATACGCCGACATGTTAGGTGCTCTTGCACAAGAAGATAGGGCTAAATCAAAACGAGTTGAGAGCCTTATTGTTCGTATAGCGCAAAAATCTCGCGCAGCTGGAATGCATCTGATTGTTGCAACACAAAGACCGAGTGTTGATGTGATAACCGGTCTTATCAAATCTAACATTCCAACAAGAGTATCGTTCAAAGTCTCCTCGAAAACAGACTCCAGAACTATTCTAGATCAATCTGGAGCTGAGCAGCTTCTGGGTATGGGTGATATGCTCTACATGGCCCCAGGATTGTCACACCTCACAAGAGTTCATGGCGCCTTTGTTGAAGATACTGAGATACTTAGAGTTGTCAAACACCTTAAAAAGAATTCAAACCCTAATTATCTAGATGGCGTTCTTCATCCACAAACAGAGTCGATGGGTGATAAAGAGCTAGGGCAGTCTTCTGGTGAGCAGGATCCTCTTTTTGATGAGGCCGTGCAAATAGTAACCTCGACAAGAAGAGCATCAATATCGAGTCTTCAAAGAAGAATGCGTATCGGCTATAATCGCGCAGCTCGAATTATTGAGGATATGGAAGCTAGTGGGATTGTCAGCTCAATGAATAGTGCTGGCAATAGAGACGTCCTAGCACCAGAACCGATTGACCCAGACTCCTAAATTAATGCTCTATAAGGCCTGGTCTATTGCCATCATGCTTGCAGCGTTAGCAACGGCCGGTATCCTTCTTCTGGAATCTCAACTCCAACAAGTCATCTTATTGCCAGATCAAGGGGCTGCTTGGTACTTTTGGAAGAGAACTGATCCCAACTTAATCTCTCAAGGAACTGCATGGGGAGGCTACATCACGCATCAACTTTTCATATGGGGGATTATTAGCTGGGCGCAAAAAAATAGAGAAAAACTTAGCGATAGATCGAAGATGCATGCCATTAATTGGATTGCATTAGGGGGTACCGCAGCATTTGGATTGATGCATTTTATTCAAACTGCATTCTGGTATGACGGACTGGCACAAAATGTATCTGTATTTTCATCTCAAGCATCGGTCATACTTTTGCTAGTCGTTGTTTTGATGATTGAAGCACCAAGAAGAGGGTTATTTTTTGGATCTGGTGGCAAAAAATTCATTGGAATAAGACCATTCTTAATTCGATATCATGGCTACTATTTCTCCTGGGCCGTAGTCTATACATTTTGGTTTCATCCTATGGAAACGACGTGGGGGCACTTATTTGGGTTTTTCTATACGTTTTTATTAATGATTCAGGCTGGCTTTATTTTTACTCGGGTCCACACTAACCGATGGTGGACACTTACCCTAGAAGTCTTGGTTTTATTTCATGGCGTTGTGGTTGCTTTACTCGCAGGACAAGAATTTTGGCCAATGTTTCTTTTTGGATTCCTTATGATGTTTATTGTTACCCAAATGCATGGCCTGGGCTTGTCAAAATTGACTAGATGGCTTCTAGCAGCATTGTTTATATTTGCCTTGGTCTTTGTATACTCAGACAGAGGCTGGAGTCAGATCAATGAGGTTCTAAGAATCCCTATGATTGACTATTTACTTGTCTTTGTTTTAGCTGGACTAATACTATTAACAAAAAAACTGGCTAGAAAAGCAAGAACCCAATAATCGACTTTATTCTATCCTACAAATGATTCTGCTGCAGGAAAATACTGAAGCAATGCAACTACGCCGAGATAAACAACTAAAAACATGATCGCCATGACGCCAAGGCACAACGCAACCATTCTTGGTATGTCTCTAGTGTCTAGATTATTCATATGAAGCAAGCTCCCTGAATAGAAAACCAACGATGATTAAACTTGCCATAAAAATGCTGATACAAAATGCGCACATAAACATTGGATTAAATAATATGTCCATAAACTCCTCAAAAAAAATATTTTGCTATTAAAAAGCGCTTCGACGTCTAAAAGCAAGAAATAGGAAAAAGGAGTTCATCTGCAGTAATTACCTATTTCACGCTCAAGACGTCAAAACTCTTTGAGTGGCATGTCAGATGCAAAATTGGAAGATCCTTTAGGGGCTATATTCTGCAAAGATGACTACTGCCATTCAGGATAATTATGACAAAACACTTCAATTAAAAACATGACCTATGTCAAGTTTCTTAAGTTTTAAGTGGGATTTGTTAATAATATTTAGATTCTTGAATAAGAAGTGAGTTTAACAACTTTTATTCAGTCTTTTCATCATCAAAAAGAATTCTGTTTGCTGATCCCTCTAAGTCATCGTACTGGTCATTATTAAGTGTCCAAAAAAAAGAAATGAGACCGATAAAGCTTAATAAAAGAGCTATAGGAATTAGGTAAACAAGCACATCCATTATTCTATCCCTTTGCTATTCAATCTAAAGCTATTTAAGATAACCACCAATGAAGAGCTTGACATGGCTATCGCCGCAATAAGAGGTGTTACATAACCAAACACAGCTAATGGGATAGCTATCATGTTGTAGAAAATTGCTATCATAAAATTTTCTATTATTATTTTTTTGGCTTGCTTAGCAATAACAATAGTCTTAATAATTGGCCTTAGAACTTTACCTTGAAAGACTATATCAGCTGTGTTTTGGGTGATATCTATTGCACTTGAGGGAGATATCGAAACATCCGCTAATGAAAGCGATGGGGCATCATTTAATCCGTCTCCTACCATCAATATTTTGGATCCTTTCTTTTTTAACTTTTCTATATATTCACACTTATCTATTGGTGAGGCTTCTCCATAATAGTCAGCAATTCCGACCTTTTTTGCAATATTGCTAACGATTTTGTTAGAGTCTCCTGAAAGGAGAGTGACCTTATAGCCTATATTTTGAAAATATTGAACTGTATTTTTTGCATCTTTTCTTAAAACATCAATAAACTTAAAACAAATTTTTTCATTATTTATTGAAAGCCATAGCTCTATTTCATCTGTCTCCTGATTATTCTCGTTTCCACACCACTGCCTCCTTCCAAGCCTAACCTCTTTATCACCAACCAATGCTTGGACACCAAAACCTGGAAATTCTTCTACATTATTAACGTCTAACAGCTCCCCCGAGTATGCCATTGAGATTGCCTGTGACAATGGATGCCTGCTATTGACTGCAAGCGACGCTGCAATTTGAAGTTGAGACTCGTTATAGCCTTTCTCTATAAGTTCAGGCTTTCCAAGAGTTAGCGTTCCAGTTTTATCTAAAATGACCGTATCAATACCAGCTAGCTTTTCTAATGCGTCACCAGACTTCAATAATATTCCACTTTTAAAAAGCCTTGAACCTGCAAGAACTTGGGCAACAGGTACAGCCAATCCAAGAGCGCATGGACACGTAATTATGAGGACTGTTACGGCATTCAAAAGCGCTAATTGCCATGTTTGATCAAATACCAACCACCCTAAAAAAGTCAATAGCGCTATTATATGGACTGACGGTGTATATATACTTGCCGCCTTATCTGCAATTCTTACAAACCTTGACTTAGATCTTTCTGACCTCTCCATTAAAGCAACAATTTCTCCCAACAAACTTTCTTGGCTTGCTTTCGATGCTGTTAGCTGAAATGCGGATGCAATATTGATTGTGCCAGCAAAAACAGCATCTCCCTTATTGACCAGATTTGGTATTGTTTCACCCGTAATTAGACTCATGTCGACCTCTGAGATTCCCTTGAAAACTACTCCATCAACCGGAATACTCTCTCCCGGTGCAACAAGTATAGTCATGCCCTCCTTAATATCTCGAATTGGAACATTGTGTCTCTTGCTATCCATAAGAACAGTTGCAGTTCCATGAAGCTTCGCAAGCAAAGCCTTGGCAGATTCTTTTGCTTTTCCTTTAGCACGAATATCTAGATAGCGACCAATTAATAGAAAAAAAAGAAGCATCACTGCAGAGTCAAAATAGATATGCTCACCATGATTAATTGTCTCAAATAGACTCATCATGCTTGCAAGAATTATGGCTAAAGAGATTGGGACATCCATATTTGTATGTCTTTTTTTCAATGCATTGAGCGAAGAAAAAAAGAAAGGTCTTCCAGAATAAATAATCGCAGGTAGCGCAATAATGACTGAAATCCAATGCAAGAAGTCTTGAGTTGCAACCCCCATAAACTCAACTTCTTCTGACCACAGGCCTATAGAAATCATCATCAGATTGCCCATCGCAAAACCTGCGACAGCAAGGCAACGTAAAAGTGTTTTTTCTTGATCTTTTGAATTGCCTTCAATGCTATTACCAAAGGGCTTAAGGCCATAGCCCAGATCAATAACCTTATTGGCTAAAAAATCACCAAAGCTTTGTGCACCTTTCCAGGAGTATGTTAACCTTTCGGTAGACATATTGACCCTTGCTGATAAAACCTCTTTGTGCTCTTTAAGTGCCTTTTCTACGCGTTGGACGCAGGAGGCACAATGAATATTTTCTATGGAAAGCGTTAAGCTATAACCATCGTCAGCGTCTTGGTCTGCAAAAATGGAAAATTCATCCTCCTTGTATGGATGTTCTTTGTCGCTGTTTTCCAAAATCTTCATAAAATCCCAAATTCCTAGTAATAATACCTTTCATTTACTAAAGCTTTTATAGTGCCCTCAGTAAACTATGATGCGCTTACTTTTTTGATGCTTCTTTTGATTTTTTTGAGCCAATATCCTTATGTCCCACTGCCCCTTTAAGGGGAAGTTTATTGCCCTACTTTCATACCTACCTTTAGACTCATGTTCAAGCAAAACTTCGAAGTCCAGACCTGATTTAGTAGAGCGAGATATATGAGCAACAACTTCAGCAGTTTCGATGGGTTGGCCCTGTTTATCGTTTAGCTCAAAGATTAGTGATGATCCAGTAAATTCAATATATCCCTCCCACCCCTCAATCTCCTGCTGATTGTATGCATCAATATACTGATTATAATTTAATCCCTTTTGATAAGCATTTTCAGTAACAACACCGCTATGTGTTGATGTAGCAAGGTAAACAAAAATACCATCAAAGATTGCTATTACCACAAAAAATGCTACAAAATATAGCGGAATTATTCTATCTCTGAATGACTCTTTATTATGCATTATTCTTTCCCACTCACAAATATACTGTTCTTTTGTTGTATGATTTTGGTTTTAACATCCTCAACATAGAAGGTGAGATTTTGGCGCAAATGTTCTTGTTTATAGGATGTCAAAAAGACACGAAAATGACCAACACTGTCGGCAAATACTTTTAAATTTTCAGGGCTAATATTGCCAGCCCCCAAAACCTTTATTTCTGCTCTTTCTAGGCCTGAAACAGTTAGTGCATAGACTTTATCTTCATGAGTCTTATTGAGAATTTTAATATCATAGCCGTTACGAATTTTATGCGCCTTTAGTTGGACAAACATTGGATTTCGGTCATGCAATACATGCAACTCAATTGGCGAACGAGAGTTCAATCCATAAAACATAATAGAAGAAGTTATGAGAAGAATAGATAAGTAAAAAATTGTTCTTTTTCGCCATATATTGATTTTTTTCTCTCTGTTTTTTTCGAGTAATTTCTGGTTTAGCTCGGTATCATAGCGAACCAATCCACGAGGCAAACTTAGCTTGTCCATAACATTGTTACATGCGTCAATGCACATCCCGCAAGCTATACATTCCATCTGTAGGCCGTTTCTAATATCAATGCCAGCTGGACATACATGGACACATATTTTACAATCTATACAGTGCCCTCTCCCCTGCCAACTTGTGCCTTTTTTGAAGGGACTCCTTGGCTCTCCTCGAGACTCATCATAACAAATAATCAAAGACTTTTCATCAAACATTGCCGATTGAAAGCGTGCATAAGGACACATGTAATTACAGACCTGTTCGCGTCCAAAACCAGCCAACAAATAGGTGCTACCGGTAAGCGCTATAATCCAACCTGTGACTGACCAAGGAACATCAAAATTGAGTATCTGACTCATCAGAGTAGGCGCGTCGTTATAATAAAAAACCCATGCACCGCCGGTAATCAATCCAATAAAAATCCATGTTAAATGAGTGGCTAGCTTGCGCCAAAATTTATTAAAGCTTAAGCTTGATTGGTCCAGCTTCATTCTTTTTTGACGATCTCCTTGAAAGATTCTTTCGACCCAAACAAATAAATCTGTCCAGACCGTTTGTGGGCATATATACCCACACCATGCCCTTCCAAAGAGACTGGTAACAAAAAAAAGTCCTACTGCTGCAATAATTAAAAGGCCTGTAATGTAGTAAACCTCTTGAGGCCAAATCTCAATGAAAAAAAAGTACGCCCTACTGTTAGGAATGTCGATCAGTATTGCCTGGTCTGGCGCATTGAATCCACGGTCCCACCTAACCCATGGTGCAAGATAATAAATCCCCAATGTGATGAACATTAGCAACCACTTTATTTTGCGATATTTGCCCCAAACTCTTTTTGGGTAAACTTTTTGCTGCTTTTCAAAAAGCTTACTGTTGTTATTTGTGGGCAAACTTACTCACCGCCACCCAAGGAGTGGACATAAATAGCGAGTTGTTTTATTGTTGCATCATCCAACCGATCTTCCCAAGCCGGCATGACGCCGTGTTTTGGATTTTCAATTTGACTAACTATTCCCGGATTGCTGTCTTCAACATGAAGCCATATGCTGTCAGAAATGTTTGCGGCACCTAGACTTGGGTTGCCAACCCCATCCTTCCCATGACAAAACAAACACATCTGCTCATACTTTGTTTTTCCTTCCGCAGTATAGCGCCAACCTTTAGATAAACTCATCACATATGCTGCAATTTGTTTCAAATCTTCCTCTTGCATGCCTTTAAATGAAGGCATTGTAGAAGCTCTAGTCTTAGGGTTGTCTGTGCGAATGCCATACTTAATCGTTAGATAGATATTTTCAATTGAACCTCCCCAAAGCCAATCATCATCATTCAGATTGGGGTATCCTCTCGCACCTGCTGCGCCACTTCCATGGCAACCGGCACAATTTTCCTTGAAAGCTGACTTGCCTCCCGCTACTGCAAAAGCAAACAGTTGAGGATGCTTCATAACATCCTCAATTGAATTTTTTTGAAATTGTTCTAGATTTTCAGCGCGTCGAGATAAAATTTCATTTTGACTCTCTTCGAGTTGTTTGTATTGAGTCCAATTTATACTTCCCTGAGTGCCTCCACGAAAACCATCGCCTGAAAACGTTGGCCATGCGGGATAGACATACCAGTAACCGATAGCCCAAACTATTGTAACAATAAATAACCATACCCACCATCGCGGTGAAGGGTTGTTCAACTCTTTTATGCCATCCCATTCATGACCAGTTGTTTCAATGCCGCTGAATTCGTCAATGTGTTTGTCTTTATCGTCTTGGATCATATTCATCCTCCACAATAGGTATATATTTGTATGACTCTATTTGCTCTTTTCTACTTGGGGAGAAAGACCATAAAGCAACTCCAACAAAAACACAGACAAAAAATAAAAGCCCAATGACGCCTGCATTTGAATTTATATAATCAATCATTCTGGGCTCGTTTCTTTAATCAAAATATCTGGATCGTAATCTTTAAGATTGGCCATAGTTCCCAGAACTTGAAGATAGGCAATAATCGCATCTAGTTCTGACACAACTCCTTTCTTTCCATCAAAGTTTCGAATATTTATGTTTTTGCCGTAACGCTCAAATAGAGCGGATTCGCTTTCACTATTCCCTTCTTGTGCTTGAGTCATGGCATCGTCGTAGGCATTTTCAATCATTGAGTCTGTATAAGGAACACCTACTAACTTTAGGGTCGCCAAGTGTGCCCCAATATCAACAAGATTAGCGTCTCTACTTTCCATAGCGCTATAGCTCGGCATAATTGATTCGGGGACAAACTCTTGAGGATTAATCATGTGTCCAACATGCCAATCATCTGAATATTTACCGCCAACCCGTGCTAAATCTGGCCCTGTTCTCTTTGATCCCCACTGGAAAGGATGGTCATACATACTTTCTGCTGCCAATGAATAATGGCCATAACGCTCCACCTCATCTCTTAGTGGCCTGATTTGCTGACTATGACAACCAT
>Ga0066863_10001697_pt1 | contig 10843 bp, 9 predicted proteins | sample ETN02SmetaG_2_FD_65495 | JGI IMG/M metagenome (GOLD analysis project Ga0066863, IMG submission 65495) | Marine microbial and viral communities from oxygen minimum zone, Eastern Pacific Ocean - ETNP2014F10-02SV253 | ecosystem: Environmental > Aquatic > Marine > Oceanic ...
CAGAGATGCTATTTTTTACGGTAATTTTGCCAGTACTGAACCTTTTGTATTATGTTTATTTTGATAGTTCTAAATACAAAGCTACACCAGGTAAAATGTTCAAAGGTTTAGTAATTATTGGACCCAATGGTCGTTTAACGCCTTATGAGGCTCTGCTTAGGTCTCTTTTGAAGATATTATCGGGAATCTTTACTCTTGGAATTATTTTTTCCTTGATATTTTTTTCCGATAAAAGGGAAGGATTTCACGATAGGTTTTGCAAGTCTCATGTTACCTCACAATCGAAACAAGTAAAAGATGATAGAAGAATTAGAGAAATTAGAGGTGGGGAAGTTGGAATAATTTTCCAAGATCCTTTGTCTGCATTGAACCCAGTAATGAAAGTAAATGAGCAAATAGGTGAAGTTTTACGTTTACACCGTGAAGAAGAGTTAAGGTCTCTTTCAGAAATAGAAAAGATTTCGTTGTATTCAAGCAAAAAGTTCACATTATCACCAGGCGTTGAATTTACCATTTGGGCATTTTGTCTTTCTTTTTTCTCATTGTTTACTATGATAGGTCAGTTCTCGTTTGGTCTTCCTTTCTTAACGATAATCTTCTTATTCTTAATTAGGGATTTTCTGCAAAAAGATAATCCAGAATCAGCCCTAGATATTATGGTTCTAGATTCACTATCCAAGGTAAAACTCCCTAATCCAAAACAAATAGCAGAATCATATCCGCATGAATTGAGCGGAGGAATGCAGCAGAGAGTTATGATTGCGATGGCCTTAGCTGGGAATGCAAAAATGTTGATTGCAGATGAACCTACAACTGCATTAGATGTCACAATACAGGCACAAATTTTACAATTAATAAAAGATATTCAGAAAGAGAATGGGATGTCAGTATTACTTATTACACATGATTTAGGAGTTGTTGCTGAGACATGTGATAGAGTAGCTGTGATGCAATCAGGTAAGATTGTTGAAGAATCAACAGTAGACAAGATATTTAGTAATCCAGATCATCCATATACAAAATCATTACTGGATGCAATACCTAAGGGTGGGAAGAAACGCTTGATAACGAAGGAATCGAATATGGAGGTAGTTTCTTGAGCTATAATATTTTAGAAATTAATGGTTTAAGGAAGCATTTCCCCGTCAAAAATTCATGGGGTTCTGAGATTGGTTCAGTTAAGGCTCTTGATGGTGTCAATTTGAAAATAGAACAAGGAAAGACTTTTGGAATTGTTGGTGAAAGTGGTTGTGGTAAGACTACTTTAATGAGAAGTCTTCTTAGATTAGTTGAGCCGACTTCAGGATCTATTTCTTTTAACGATGAATCCGGTTTTACGGATTTGTTGGGTTTGAAATCACGAGAGTTACGTAAATTTAGGAAGAGTATCGGAGTCGTTTTTCAGGACCCTATGGGTGCTCTCAATCCCCGTATGCTTATCAAAGATATTATCGGAGAACCACTGGTTATTCATGGTCAAACCAAGAATATTATTGATAGAGTAGTCGAATTATTAGAAAACGTAGGTTTAGGTAAGGAACATTTGTATAGATATCCACATGAATTCTCAGGGGGACAACGCCAAAGAATAGTAATTGCTAGAGCATTAGCTTTGGAGCCAAGATTGTTAATTTTAGATGAACCTACGTCTGCATTGGATGTTTCGGTACAAGCACAAATTCTTAATCTTTTGAATGATTTGCAAAAGAAATATGATTTAACTTATATTTTCATTTCACATGATTTATCAGTAATTGAATATATGTGTGATCGTTTAGTAGTTATGTATTTGGGTAGGGTTGTTGAAAAAGCAGATACTGAAGAATTATTTTCTAATCCTCAGCATCCATATACCAAAGCACTTTTGTCGGCAACACCAAGTTTTGATAAGAAGAAAGAGAAAATAATGATTTTGGGTGATGTCCCTAGTCCTATTTCTTACCATGATAAAGAAGGAAATGAGTTAGCCACAGAGTTAACAGAACAAGAGAAATTAGAAATTAAATCAATTGAAGGAAAAGGGATTGATTATATTGTTCGTTCAAGTTTAAATGAAGTATTACCATTAATCAGGATATCAGATACACATTATGCGAGGATAAGAATTTTAAATGACTGAGCAGGCACCAATCAACAGATTATTAGCCCATACAAAAAATCACAGATCTACAATGTGGTTAGCTACTTTATTCTCGATATTGAACAAAATATTTGACCTTGCACCACCTTTACTGATAGGTGCAGCAGTTGATGTAGTAGTTAAACGGGATGAGTCGGTTTTAGCGGATTTTGGTTATTCAGATCCTAAAGAGCAATTAATCGTATTATCAATTTTAACGATTATTATTTGGGTTTTTGAGTCCTTATTTGAATATATTTATGGAGTTCTTTGGAGAAATCTTGCTCAGACAGTTCAACACGAGTTACGGTTAGATGCTTATTCACATATTCAAAATTTAGAAATGGAATGGTTCAGTGATCAATCGAAGGGTGAGTTGATGTCAATCTTGAATGACGATATCAATCAGCTTGAAAGATTCTTGGATAAAGGGGCAAATGAGTTGCTACAAGTTGGCACGACAGTCTTGATAATTGGAGCCATTTTCTTTTACATATCTCCTACAGTTGCACTTTATTCTATTGGAGCGATTCCTGTAATTATCTGGGGTTCGTTTAGATTTCAGTCTAGAATAGCACCGAGATATTCTAAAGTAAGAAAAGAAGTGGGTTTACTTAATGCACTTTTATCAAATAATTTGAGTGGAATAAGTACAATTAAAAGTTTTACAAGTGAAGATCTTGAAGTTGAAAGAGTAAGACTAGCATCTCAGGCTTATAGAGAGGCAAATAGGGATGCAATAAAACTTAGCGCAGCATTTGTTCCACTTATCAGAATGGCCATACTGATTGGATTCACGGGAACATTACTTCATGGAGGTTTGCTAACTTTAGAGGACAAAATGGCGGTTGCATCCTATAGTGTTATGATATTTATGATGCAAAGATTGCTTTGGCCTCTGACAAGGTTAGGAGAAACTTTTGATTTATACCAAAGAGCTATGGTTTCTACAGTTAGAGTTCTTAATTTACTAGAAACAGAAATTAGGATTGAAGAAGGGGCAACCCCATTAGATAAATCTAAAGTTAAGGGGGAGATTCATTTTGAAAATATTAGTTTTTCTTATCCTGGCAGAGAGCTTGTAGTAGATAATTTTGACTTTAACATTAAGGCAGGTACTACACAGGCAATAGTAGGCCCTACAGGCAGTGGAAAAACAACACTTATTAGATTATTATTACGCTTTCATGTTCCTAATTCTGGGAATATTTCCTTAGATGGTGATGAAATATCAAAATTAAATTTGAAAGATTTGAGATCATCTATATCTTTAGTCACTCAAACAATTACTTTGTTTCCAGGTTCAGTGTTTCAAAATATAGCATATGGCAGTACTAATTCATCAGAGGCAGAAATAATTAAAGCTGCTAGGGTGGCTGAAATACATGATTTTGTAGCAAGTCTTCCAGATGGTTATGATACTCAAATAGGAGAAGGAGGTCATAAATTATCAGGAGGGCAGCGTCAAAGAATTTCAATTGCTAGGGCAGTGTTGAAAGATGCACCTATTTTGGTACTCGATGAAGCTACTTCCTCGGTAGATAATGAAACAGAAGAAGCACTACAGAAATCATTAGATCTTATTTCAAAAGATAGAACAACGATTGTTATTGCTCATAGACTTTCTACAATAAGGCACAGTGATTCCATTATAGTTTTAGATGAAGGGAAAGTTGTAGAATCAGGCAAACATGAAGAATTAATTGAAAATAAATCGCACTACTATCGCCTTTGGAATGTTCAAACAGGCGTTAGAAAATAACGATAGTTGTCCTTATGTTCCCCTTTCTCCATTAAACTACATCGGGCCCGTAGATCAGCCTGGAAGATCGCCTGCTTTGCAAGCAGGAGGCCTCGGGTTCAAATCCCGACGGGTCCACCATTTTTTCTGCAATATTTTTTTATCCTAGACTCCTTGGCTAAATTATGCGTGCATTAGTAGCAGTTATGCTTGCCTTTATGGTTAGTTTTCAGCCATCATTGTCTTTTGGAGATGATTCAGAAGATAAATTCAAGATTGTTTCATACTCTTCTTTAGTAGAAAATAAAGATGCTGAATGGTGGGATGATACTAGAATGGATATGAATAAAAATCGTATGCATGATATGCTAGACATTGCACTTGAGCAAGGTAAATATGTTTTTGAAGGTAAAATTTCAGTTTTAGTAGATTTTGATCATATGCCTACACAATATGACGAACAGTTATTGATTGATGAAGTAGGGTTTGAACCTTCATGGCGCTTTCATCATATTCCAATAATTTCTGGTACAGTAGATACTGATCTTTTGGATGAGCTGTTGGAAGTTGAAGGTGTAGTTTTCTTGACATTAAATGGAGAATTACAAATTGCTTTAGATAATGCAATAGGTATACACCATGTAGATACAGTTTGGGATTTTGGTTATACAGGTGAAGGAATTACAGTTGCAATTATTGATACAGGAATTGATCCTCTGCATGTGGGTCTTAATGACTTTGATGATGACCCAACTACCTCAGATCCAAAAGTAATAGCCTTTTATGACGCATTAGATGAAAGTGGAGACGATGGAAGTGGTGAAACAGAACCTTATGATGATCAAGGACACGGTTCACATTGTGCAGGTATTTCAGCAGGTACAGGTTCAGTTGATGAAGGGCCACTGAGTGATGGTTCTACTCCCTATAGAGGAGTGGCCCCTGGTGCCTCACTTGTAGGTGTCAAAGTTTTGGATAGTGGAGGTTCAGGCAGTTTTGCTGAGGTAATGAAAGGAATGGAATGGACTATTGACAATCAAATTAAGTACAATATACGTGCAGCATCAATGTCACTTGGTGGAGTCTGGTTGGTTGAATTAACTCAAGAACAAGAAGAACGGATAACACACTTAGCAAATGAAATGGTTGCTGCAGGAATTTCATTGATGATTGCAGCAGGTAACAGTGGAGGTTATGGAACAATAGGCACACCAGGGGCTGCAAAGGATGTGATTACAGTAGGAGCTACTGAGGATAGTAAAGACTTAGCAGTTTATTCCAGTAAAGGACCTACTCATGAAGGTCAAATAAAGCCAAATGTAGCTGCAATTGGCTCTGCAGTAATGTCTGTAGAAGCAAATAGCGGAAATGGATATGCTTCTTATTCTGGAACTAGTATGGCTACACCTATGGTTGCTGGAATGGCGGCTTTACTTCTTCAAGCAAATCCAGATTTACAGCCATTAATGATTAGAAGTATTTTAGAATCAACTGCAGAATACAAATGGTTAAGTCATCCTGTAAGGCCAAACAATGATTATGGTTGGGGTTTTGTTTTAATGGATGCAGCATTAGATGAGGCAATCAAGTATGATGCAAGTCTTTCCATAAATCTAAGTGCAGATACTTCAGTAATTTATTATGAAGGTAATGAAACCGATGGAGGAAATGATACAGCTTCTAGATTTTTTGTTTATGAAAATCAAAATTTGGAATTTGTAACAGAAGGTAATATTTCACATATTGAGTGGAGAAACGTTCTAATTGAGGATATTTGGCATACAGTAGATTCAATTGATGAAATAGAAGTTATGGAGACACAACTAGGGTCTGGAAATCACACAATTTGGGTTCGTGCAGTTAGTTCAGAAGGTATAAGCGCACCACTCACAGTTCCTTTGAATGTTGGAGAGGCTCAGGCATCTAAGAGTGAAGATACACCAGGTTTTTCTCTAATATTTGTAGTATTCTCACTTGTGTTAGTTACTATATCTAGATCTAGAAGAGCATAATTCATATATATCCCCTTGACAGGGAAACATTATGCAAGAATTCAATGTAACCTTAACAGATAAGCCTGGTGAGCTAGCTGAGGTAGCCTCAGCAGTTGGAGAAAGAGGAATAAACATTCTTGGTTGTGTTGGTATGGGTCGTTCTACAGCCTCAGTAACAATGGTTACTGATGATGAAGAAGCTACAACTAAAGTGTTGAAAGATATGGGAAGAAATTTTGAAGCTAATGAATTAATTTTAACAACACTATCTAATGAACCTGGTGCACTTGCAAAAATGGCAACAAGGTTGAGCGAGTCTGGCATAAATATTATTTCATTTTATATTATGAAAATAGAAATGGATGCTGCAGATGTAGCATTGACAACAGACAATCCTGAAAAAACTAAAGAGATATTAGGTATATAATTCAATGAAGGTTGATCTTCATGGTCTACCTCTTTCTGATGCTAAAATCCGAGCTCAAATTTCAGTAGCTGAGGCTTGGGAGTCTTCAAAAAATTCCATTGAGCTAGTGCATGGTCATAATTTAGGTACAGTCATCAAAGATTATATTCAACGTGAGGAAGGTTTACAAAAAGATATAAAACGTATTTATCCAGAAATTTCAGAACTTAGATTATCCGATAGAGGTTTAGGTTCAACAATAGTAAAGTTTAGGAGAAAATAAATTGGCTCTTGATCTCACATCCCTCTTGGGTCTATCTTTTGTTTGTGCAATGGGAGCTATGTCTCCTGGCCCTAGTCTTGCTGTAGTTTTGAGAAATACTATTTCTGGTGGAAGATTACAAGGTATAATGACTGGCGTGGGTCATGGAATTGGGTTTGGAATTTATGCTTTAATTGCAGTAACAGGTCTTTCGGCTATTTTATTAGCTCATGATTCGTTATTTATGTTATTACAATGGGGAGGTGCTCTAGTCCTTCTTTGGTTATCATATAATATGTTAACTTACATTCCTTTGAAAGAGGATGAAGAACATGAGGGTAGCGGGCGTAAAGGTTTCATGGAAGGTTTCCTGATTTCCTTTCTCAATCCTAAGATATTAGTATTCTTAGTAGCTATTTTTAGTCAATTTATTGATCCTAATATGACTCAAATAGACCGATTAGCTATGGCAATATTAGCTGGAATTATAGACACAACTTGGTATGTATTAGTTGCTGCAATACTTGCGGGAACTCCTTTAATTGATAGATTACGCTCAAATTCAGTAATTATGGACAGAGCTATAGGAATAGTTCTCTCATTATTAGCCCTAGCCTTGGTTACTAAGACTTTTATCTGATTCTTCCATTTCATTGATAGTTTTCCATACCCATATTGGGCCTACAATTGCAGAGATACTAACAGATGCAGCGATTGAATACCAAACCCACTCAATATCTCTTGAATCAATTATTGCAAAATAATATGCTAGTGGAGCTGAAATAATTAATACCCTTAATGCAGTAATAACTAGAACAGGTATTCCTTGCCCTAATCCCTGCATTATTCTTCCACAAGGCATGGCAATACCAACAAAAGGATATGTAAAACACAGAATTCTCAAAGCACTAATTCCTATATCTTTTATGTCATCATCATCAGTGAATAGTCCAATTATACTAGGTGTAAGTATGTAGACAATTGCAGAGGTAATTGAAACTATGAGGAATGCTCTTGATATTGCATAAATTATAATTAATTTAACTTTATCGAAACGTTTTGCCCCGGCAAACATTCCTACTGTTGTGACGAGGCCAGTAGCAATTCCCATAATTGGAAGAAACATTAGCATATCTAATCTTCCTGAGATGGTGTATGCAGCTACGGCATTAGATCCATATCCAATAACTAAAATATAATTAAAGACACCTTGTCCAAATGACATAATAACCATTGAAATAGATGAAGGAATACCTACAACCAATATTTCTTTCATCAATTTTTTAGAAAAAATAAAATTTTCCATATCAAATGAAATATATGCGTGGTCCTTGAAAAATAGCATAAAAATAAATATGAAAAATACAATCATTTGAGATACGACACTTGCGGCTGCGGCTCCTTTGACTCCCATGTCCAGTCCAAAACCTCCATATTCATCTAAATCAAAAATGAAGATTGGGTCTAGGATAATATTCAATATTGTTCCTGTAGCAGCTACCATTACTGGGAATTTCATATCACCTTCACCAGCCAGTATTGAACGGAATACAATAGAAAAGACAATGAACATCATGCCATAACATGTAACTCTTAGATAACTCCAGGACTCATCAACTAAATCACTAGGAGAGCCTAAGATAGAAAGAATTTGTTTTCCAAGTAGAAGACCAAAGAGAGTCAATATTATTCCCATAAAAAGGGCAATTAACAGACCGTGTTTTGCAGCATTATCTGCTTTTTCTTTATTTTCTTCACCAATAGCTCTTGCGATAGTCGCAGTAATTCCAGTTCCTATCCCAAAAGTTATTCCCATCACGAAAAAATAAAGTGGCATGTTAAATGCAACAGCAGCAATAGAACTCCCCCCTAATTGTCCAATGAATAGCATATCAACTATAGAGTAGAAAGTCTGAATAGCCATTCCAGCAATAACTGGTATTGCTATAGACCAAAGTGAACGTTCAGGATTTTCTAAGAATTCATTTAAACGAGATTCTTTTTGCTCAGCCACAATAGTCCTTTCTCATTGGTCTATAAGAGTTATACTACTGATTCTGCAATTTCTGTTTTATTAGTGCATCAAATTTTGTCGCATCACCATTACATTCATCCATTTCTTTTTTAGCAATTATAGTAACATAGCCTGTTGCAGTTTTTCCAATAACACATGGTGTTGCACCATTTGTGTATTTTGCTATTTCTTCATTTCTTTCATTTAGATGTATAAAATCAATAGCAATGGGTAATTGTTTTTCACATTTTTTCCATTCACTTTTTGATTTTCCATGAGTAATATCACAAAGAGAGCAATGATTGTTAGAGAAGATTTTTCCAGCAAAATATTTTATTTCACCAAAAATCCCACCATCGGCATCATAAATTCCTATGAGTTTAGTTATTCCAGGCACTCTTGTCTATTTTTTCAGGTATATAAATCCTTCTTCCCTAGTGCATAAAAAAAATCACGCGTACTATTATATTGCGTAATGCAATCAATTATAAGTGAATTCTGAGAAAGTGGACAATGACATTGAGCCCCCTGTGGAGCTATACGGTTACCATGCGACAAACTCATTCGCCAATGATATATCAATGCCCTATCTGAGCTATTTTGCAGTAAGATTAGGTGCCTCATTCGAGCAAATTGCTTGGATACAATCCTTAATGAATCTTTTACCAAATGCATTACAATATTTTTGGGGTAGGGTATCAGATACTAAGTCTGTAAGAACTTATTGGATAATTGGGGGTTCTATTTTCGGATCTATTTCTTTGTATTTACTTTCCACAGTTAGTAATCCTAATGAAATGTTATTTCTTGTGATAATTTATTCAATTTCATTATCAATTATAAATCCAACTTGGGCAGCATTGCAAGGAGATTGGATGAATCCTTCTAAGCGTGGTAGTACGCTAAGTAAATTCCACGTAATAGGGGGTTTACTTGGTTTAGTTGGTTCACTAATTGCAGTTTATTCAGTTCATGCAGATGGTTCAAATTCAGCAGATCCATTTAGGCCATTATTCATATTTGCATCTATCGCCACATTTTTTGGAGGTCTAATTCTTATCAGAGTACCATATAGAGATCCAGAAAAAATAAAAGATCTAGCTTTGTCTGAGACTGCTAAAAAAGAATATTCAGATACATTCCAAAGTTATGTTAGGGCTCAGGCATTTTATGCACTAAATATGTCTTTAATATGGCCTTTATTCGCAATGATTCTTATTCAGGTTCTTGAAGTAGATAACATTATTCTGGTTGCTTTCAGTTTGATTGGAGCCATTTCTGAAATGGCATTTCAACCAGTAATGGGTAGATTGGTCGATAGAGTAGGTCCTTTACCAGTTCTTATTATGAGTAGAATAGGCTTTGCTATTTTACCATTCATTTATGCTTTTTTCCCTTATATTGAAGTTATGTTAATTTTACAAGTGGTCATTTTGGGCCCTTGTTTTAGTGCATTTTTGATAACCTCAAATGCGATGGTTCTTGATCTTGCACCAAATAAAGAAAGAGCTGCATACTTTAGTTATTACAATACACGTATAGGCATCACTACTTTTGTTGGAGCTCTTATTGGGGGGTATATGGCTGGCTATCTGGAAGATTTTTACAATGATACTTGGAAAGCTATTTTCATCATATTTATTATTTCAGGGATAGGTAGAAGTATTGGAACTATTCCTTTCTTGAAACTCAGAATTCCTAAAAAATATCCCGGTTCAATATATTTAGTTGATAGGCTTATGGAATTTACAATGTTCAAACGTCGTTAGTATCAATAGTATTTTTGTATTAGGCGATGAAAATGGTGTACGCCTATTTCTTTTTTTGGAGAATATTTCCCTCTATTATATGCTTTTGATTTAATTCCCTTTTGAACGGATTCAACAATTTCCTCATCTTCTAGTTCTACCTTGTCTAGTCCGCTGCCAGCCCCTTTTCCCATCAATTCTTCTTTCCAAACATAAGTGAAATATTGTATTTCCGTTTCATCTGCAGATTTTGGTTTTACCACATTTACAGAAAGTCCCCATGGGTAAAAATTAAACATCATATTTGGGAATAGAAAGAAATAATATGCAGCAACATTCTTTCCATAGTCTTGATGTTCTTTTGGTAAATCAAATGTATGTTCTTCACCTTTTCCTATTCCTATTTGCAAAACAGTATTATCAATTCCTTGGGTAAAATATTCATCATATTCAAGCGCTTGATTAAGATCCTTATGAACAAATGGAATATGGAAGCCTTCAAGATAATTATCGCAATAAAGAGCCCAATTTGCTTTTACATTATAATTTCGTGATAATT
>Ga0066863_10001701_pt1 | contig 10826 bp, 9 predicted proteins | sample ETN02SmetaG_2_FD_65495 | JGI IMG/M metagenome (GOLD analysis project Ga0066863, IMG submission 65495) | Marine microbial and viral communities from oxygen minimum zone, Eastern Pacific Ocean - ETNP2014F10-02SV253 | ecosystem: Environmental > Aquatic > Marine > Oceanic ...
AATTTGGATGATGCAAGGAAACTGGTGAATGAGACGGGGATAGCAACAACAAGGCGACCAGCCACTCTGTCCATTGATGACTGGCAGGTCCTGTATGACGTATGGGTCCAAAATGGAAGACCTTCAAACACCCCGGGCTCGGTTCGTCGCAGTCACAGGCGAAAACTCAATGACTGATCAAAGCAGCATTGTTGAAAAAGCATATGCAAAGGTTAATCTGACCCTTGAAATTCTTGGTAAACGCAGAGATGGGTACCACGACCTCGTGTCGGTGATGCAGACAGTCAATCTATTCGACACTGTCACGCTGTCTGAAGCTGATTCAATCGTAGTTGAATGTGATGATAGTGATATCCAAGCCGACGATAACCTGGCCACCAAAGCAGCTATTGAGTTGAAAAATCGTGCTGGCATTTCAGAAGGAGCGAAAATTTCCGTTGCGAAAAGGATTCCTGTGTCAGCTGGATTAGGCGGTGGGTCCGCCGATGCTGCAGCGACGTTAAGAGGGTTGAACTATCTTTGGAATCTAGGACTTTCGGATGGCGATTTGCTAGAAACAGCAGCTTCGGTAGGTTCGGATGTGCCGTTCCTCATCAAAGGAGGGACTGCTCTTGTGGGGGGAAGAGGGGAAGAAGTGATACCGATTCCTTCAGCTAGGATCCCGAGATTTCTGATCGTTAAACCTGCTGTGCAACACCAATCCGGTAACTCTAAGACGGCATCTGCATTCTCCCGGGTTGACAAGTCGATGTATACGATTGGGAATCTCACTCACAAACTGGCCGCGAGGATTCGCTCTGGTGGAGATTGTCCTCCAGAGCTCTTTTTCAATCAGTTCCAGGTGATAGCTGAAGATATTTACCCCGGATGGGCACTTTCTCGAGATCTCTTGAATAATATCGGGGTTAATGCAGTCGTTTTGTGTGGTGCAGGACCATCAATTTTCGCCGTGCCGCCGTCAAAAGAAATAGGAACAGCTTGGTATTTATTGTTATCAAGAACCTACGGAGAGGAAGCATTTCTCGTAGAGCCTGTCTCACCCGATTTGAAGTCATAAATGGAAGAGCCACTGCGTACGGTGATCGCTGGAATGATCAGTGGAGCTTTGATGGGTCTGGTGTTTGTGACACACATCTCTCTTTTACTGGTTAACCATCCTCCTGCTGTATTGATAGAACGGGCAGCTGTATCTAATGTTTCCAGGTTGATAACTATCGCTGCTTTTGTCACCTTTATCGGCTGGAATGTTCTGGCAATAATCATGTCTTTTGCGGCTCAGGTAAACCTGGAAATGACATCTTCGCGATTATCATCTGCTCCGAGCCTTACCTACTTGTTCATAGTTGCTTTTCTCACCCTTTTTATTGCTATCCCGGCACTCGTAATATTTCGAGACCGAAAAATCCATGTCTTCGCTGAGCTACTTGTTTTTATTGGCGTGTTTGGCTTTTTGGTTCCAAATCTCGTAGTAGCGCTCCACAGGCCGTGATTTGTGATTTTTTCGTCACTGAAAGGGCACGCACAGTACTAAACTTGAGGAAACACAAACATCTCTGAGGAAGAAATGATCATGAGGTTCCCCGATCGATTCGCTGGAAAAGTCGCCCTGCTAACCGGTTCAGCAGCAACCCTGAAGAATGAGCTGATGGGATTCGGAGGAGCTACGGTCTGGAGATTCCTTGAAGAAGGTGGACGAGGGGTAGTTATCACTGATGTCCAGGACGATGTTGGTGAGCGTGCTGCAGCGCAGCTACGTGAAGAGGGTCACGATGCTATTTACCTTCATCTTGATGTGACAAACGAAGATGAATGGGATAGGACTATTTCCTCTACCATCAAACATTTTGGAAGGATTGATATCCTGGTCAACATCGCAGGTATTTTAGATCCAAAATCGATCTTGGATATTGAACCTGCCGTTTGGAAAAAAACGATGGAAATAAGCACGGTCGGAGTATTTCTCGGTACTCGTGCCGTTGCGAGGCATATGGAAAAATCCGGAGGCGGCTCGATAATCAATCTCGCTTCTATGGCTGCCAAACAGGGTTCTGGTTCTTACGGATCTGCCTATTCTTTTTCACGCGGGGGTATGCACAACTTTACTCAATCCTCAGCGTTGCAACTTTCTGGCATGGGAATCCGGGTCAACACCATCATGCCTGGGTGGGTACACACTCCGTTTACCGATTATCTCTACACGGATCCTGAACAAAGTAAGTATCGTACTGACCGGGTCCCGTTGGGGCGGTGGGGAGAGCCAGAGGATATCGCTGCAGGTATCTTGTTTTTAGCCTCTGAAGACTCTTCTTATATGACAGGAGCGGAACTGCTTATGGATGGCGGTGTAAGTGCAGGATCTGTTCGTCCGGCGAATCCACGTAGCCGAGACTAGTATTCATACAGTTTGCGACAAGGACCCGGTTGATTTGGACACGGATTAGAACGACAAATTTCGCATCATTTTAGTTCTTGGCAGCATATTGCTTTAGTGCCTTTTCATTGAGATCAGTGCCCCAGCCCGGGCCCTGAGGTATTGAAACTATACCCCGATCAATAACAGGCAAGTTAGTTACTAGTTCGTCTCTCCATGGGACCTGAACAGGATCGCTTTCGCTAATTTTTATATTGGTCACAGAGGCACAAAGATTCATCGTCTGAAAAGTGGACAAGTGACCGTTGAAATTATGCGGAGCTATGTTGATGTCATAAACCTCCGCCATATTTGCGACCCTTCTGGCTGGGATCAATCCCTGCCACTGTACATCTACCTTGCAAATGTCCATGGCTCTTAGCTCGAAAAGATCGCGATAACTAGTCGGCCCGAGACGTTGTTCCCCTGTGCATATAGGTGTTGTTGTTGCATCTTTGACCATTCGAACACTAGGTGCATCAAGGTTGTCTAATTCCATCCATGTCAGGTTGAATGGCTCCAGTGCCTGGGCGAGGCGAATATGTCCATCAGCTTTGAAGTGCTCATTAACGTCTAGGCATATCCCCATGTCCGGCCCAACCTCGTCTCGTATTACCTCCATTTGTTTAACCGCGGCGTTGAGTATTTCGGAGGTCAGTGTTTGATCATGTGGTCCGGAACGACCTTGGGCAAGGTTAATAAATGGATCTCCAGGCAACTGGATATTAGTTTTCAATGTGTCGTATCCCATTTCACTTGCTTGGGCTACGACTTTACGTATGTCGTCATAGGATCTAACCGGTTTGGTCCCAAGTTGTTTGTATGAACGAACCTGATATGTCAGCATGTGGGACCAATAAACTCGTTGATGGGAGCGAGTAGGTCCTCCCAGCAGCTCATAAACAGGTATCTCTAAGGCCTTTGCTTTTATATCCCAGAGCGCAAGTTCAATGCCTGCAATGGCCTGCCATGTTGCGCCACCGTACGCCATGCGAGTTGACCTGACCATTTGGATGTAGTGAGCTTCCACTGCTCGAGGATCTTCGCCAAGCAATTGGTTGGACAGGTCCCGGACAAGTCCTTTCATTCCATGGGCGAGCCTTCCTTCACCGAACTCTGAATAACCAACTATGCCCTGATCTGTTTTTATAGCGCAGAACATTAATGGCTGATTCAAACCTTCCACCGCAAATGTTTCAACTGACGTGATTTTCATAACCATTAGGATCCTGTATGTCTGGTATCGAAAAGTTTTCTGTAACTGGGATTAGTGGCTGTGCACTGGTCCATTACCGTGTTTATGTGGAATTTTCTTTTTCACTTGTCCAATGGCATCCGTAAAAACTTTGCGTATGTTTTTTTGTCGTTCGTCGTCACCACGTGTTGCTAAAGTGTCAAGCCAATCCACCCCTCCCTGCATAGTTGTGATTAGATACTCTCCAAGAGCCACATCAAAAACATTTGCATCTCCCGCCTTGATGTATATAGGGGAAGTGTGAGCTGCGAAATTTACCGGCCAAACATGCCAGGCTACAAGATCACTCACTGCTCGAGCCGCGATCCATCCACTTCCGGTGATATTCACCTGTTGGTTGATAACCAGTAATTTTTCGCCCTTAACAGACGATTCCTCAGCGATCACTTGTCCATTGAAAACTATTTGCAGTTTGTTGATTGGTGCTGCGCATGAAGCTGAGGCAATTACATTCACGTTACCACCTGATTCTGGAAGATTTAATTCGTCTCCCGGATGCAGGCCTTCGATCGCAAAATTCATCAATGGACCGCTCGTCGTGTACGTTCGTCCTGATCGGACTGCATCACTCCACGAATCGTAAGATAAATCGCGTTCGCCTATGTAGGCATAGGTTCTTACTCCACCTACCGGCATGCCGGCCGACATTTTATCTGTGCCACCTACAGCTGGAACACGGTATCCGCAATTCAATAGGCGGTACCATTCATGTACAGCGAAGGTGTCCATAGTTGGTTCGTGAAAATCTCGGATTTCCAGCCCGTCGACTTTGCCCAGCACTACCTCTGCGATCACCTCTGAGTGTGGAAATGGAAAATGCGGAACGATTGCTAGCCCGCCTTTGTTATGAGCTTCGTCAGCCCATTCACTCATTGCTCGAACCGTTGGATCGCCTATATACCCTTCGGTTGGGCCACTGGTCGACATTGGGAAAATAGGAGATCCAGTGGCACCCATAAGGCTTATGTGACCCATGAAATGTTGACGATTTTCCGTACCTACCCACACGATTGTTTCATCTGAAGATGATCCTGATAGTTCTCCTGTCAGATCGCCGACATTGGTGTACAGGTCTCCCCACTGTGCGGCCAGCAGGTTGATTATGTTAATGTCCTCGGCTCCTGCTTCAAGATGGGCCGTTTCTGGAGTCAGGAAGTGAGTATGCGTATCGGCCGTTACCCATCCTGATTGGCGTAGGTTTGAATTACGTTCTATTGGTATTTCTAAATCACGTTGTCCAGGTTTAATGTGGAGTTTTTGTCTTACCGGTTCAAACTCGAATCCTTTTGCTACTTCTACGAACACATCTCCTACGGGTAGTTCGCCTTGAAACGTGCCGTCCACATAGGCATATTGAGTATCACCGAGAAGCAGGTCTGCTCCGTAGTCTTCGAACCAATTGTCATTCACTTCATGAGTATGTCCGTATGGTGGAAAATACCTGCCATCAGGCGACCGGAAGTGAACCCGGGCTGGCGTTGGTTTCCCTGTACTGGAATCGATTATCTTGCCATGCACCCATGTACGTTGAGAAGTGAGCACCCTAGTTGTGATTTTGCCGTCTTGGCTGGATGCTTGTCCTGTTTCAAGTAATTCACCTGCGTCTATGTCTGAGCCATTTACCGATAGGGTTGCGCTCTTAGACGCTGCGATATCTATCGTCGTCCCGCCGATTGTGTTGATCGATTCTCCCCAGCCTTTTACGGGATTCGCAAGCCAGTCTTTATGGTTGAAGTTTGGTACCTCTTTTTGACGCGCTATGACTCCTAGATCTACTTCTGTTTGGATTTCATCTGCAGATTTTTGGTCAGCGTTGATGGCGATTGTTTCGAGCGGTTCGTGACGTAACGGATGTTGTTTTCCGTCAAACATGGTTATCGCCCCAATCGCGATCACTGACGCACCCGTTGGTTCGATACTGACGCTGACGATCGATTTTGACAAACCCGGGATTTCCATCGCGAAAATTGTCCATGCACCTATTGGATTTGAACGTGACTCTCTGTCATCTTTGGCCGGCGTTCGTCCTGAGGATGGTGGCTCACCCACCATAACTCCAGTCTGCCATCTGCCCCAGCCATTGTCAGGATAGGGTCCACGAAACGGAAGAGTACTCAAACCATGATGCTGACGAGATGTGAAACCGCTTTGCATACGCGTCTGTACCTGGTTGATTTCAAATCGCCTTCTTATTTGCTGGCGGTGCTCGGATCCGTCTTCAAAAGACAATACGTAATCTGCCAGATGCTCACCAGGTGCTGTGACCACGGGGTTAAGGTAATCAGATGACTGCCCTGCAACTGTCGTTGATGCCCTTTCATCACAAAAATGTGCGAAAACCAGATGTGATCCTGTTTGATTGACAGGTATTGATACACCGCTCTTTCCAGAAAAAACGATAAGGTTTTTTTCTGTCGCCGAAAAGTCGAATGGAATCCCCCAAAAAATCTGGGGTCCAGTTGGTAAAGTTGAGGCGGATCGAGCCGTTTTGGTTTGCCAGTACTGAGGATCTGACAGCGAGCCGTTGGTAAAAGGACTAACGGGAATTGTTCTGAACTTTGTCATCGGTTTTAATCCGTTTCAGGAAACTTTTTGTATGTGCGAATGATGCTCTAGGTTGTTAAATCAAACAAGCCCCGAAGTAATCCGGGGCTTGTAATCTTGCGATCGAGTTTATCCCAGAGCTTCTACCTGGGACTTGACTTCGTCGAATGGTGGCAGGTCGCTTGGTACATTGCACAACCATTTCCAGCTTATTTTGCCGTCTGACCCAATAACGAAGACTGAACGTTGTGCAGCAGTGAAACCGTCCATACCCGCGAAATCGGGCCAGGTCACACCGTAATCTTCGATTGTTGATTTCTTGTAATCGCTAAGCACGGGAAAATTAAGCCTATGTCTATTTTTGAATTCAGCATTGCCAAATCGCGCGTCAGTCGATATCGCTACCACAGAAGCGTTTAGTGAGGAATACTCAGATAGGGCGTCTCGGAATGTACACATCTCGTCGTCGCATACACCGCTGAACACTGCTGGAAAGAATGCGAGAACAACCGTCTTTCCTTTGAGACTACTAAGGCTAAACTCGTTGCCGTCTGTGTCAAATAATGTGAAACCAGGTGCCGTGGTACCTACTTCAGCAGACATAGTTATCTCCTAAGGGTTTTATAGTGGAACATGTTGATCACGCGAAGATTATGTCATCCGTTTGGTCAGAAAGACATTGCAATCTTGATTACTTCGTCCTCCCGTAGCCTGTACATCTCGAAGGCCTGTTGCGCTTCCTCAAACTTCATTTCATGGGTTTTGAGAACTCCTGGATCAATCCATCCACGTTCTTTGAGCGCAACGATATCTCGGATTTCCTGCACAGGTTCTTGGGTAGCAGCTATAACGGTTGCATTCATCTGGATGTTTTTAGCCATCCATTTTCGATGATCAAAAGTGACCACCGTGGGGTCTACGAGGCTGAAGGATATGATTTGGCCCTGTTGTTTGACCAGATCTACAGCTGTCGCCAGTCCTGCGGGATCTCCGCTGGCATCGACGACTACATCGAACATTTGACCCTCAGTTATTTCTTCGGATGCCTGAACAACATCATCATTGGATGCGTTGATTGTGTGTGTCGCTCCTAGATCAGATGATGTCTTGCAGCGATATTCTTCTAGGTCTATTCCAACGATCTGCTCGGCTCCCTGTCTTTCAGCGATCATAGTGAAAGTGAGACCGATTCCTCCTTGACCCAGAACTGCAATTCTTCTGCCCATCGGGTTTCCCCATTGCCGCGCGGAAAATAATGCAGTTCCAGAATGCTGGCACATCACCCATTCGGACAGATCACCCCAATCCGGTAACTTAATTAATCTGTCAGCTGTTTGAACGACCTGCTCTTGCATTCCAGCTACATCGCGTGGGATGACGATCACGCGCTGGCCCAGATCGTATTCTGGGTCTCGGCTGTCGATGACGACACCGGCACATTCGTGCATTGGCGCCCCTGGTACGAAAGGATAGTCTTCCTCTGGTAATTCAGCGTCGTATTCAAGGTATATATCACTGCCGCAAATCGACAAAGATTCGAGCTTTATCTGTACCTCGCCTTCCTCCAGAGCTGATGGTTCGGGTACGTCCAGAAATTCGATTGTTCTGCGGGCAATTACTCTGGCTGCTTTCAATAAATTCCTCTTGAGTTACAAATTCTTGTACTAGATCGTTAATACGATTAATTCCGTTAGCGTGGCGAGGGCAATTCTAGCGCGATAACGGGGTATACTCGCCCCTCTTCGGACTTTAAACAAACAAAAAAAGCAAAGGTGCTTAACGAATTTGAAGATCAGTAATATCGAAACGATCCGAGTCAGTGAACCTTCAGATGCTATTTGGGTGAGGGTTCACACTGATACCGGACTCATTGGATTAGGTGAAACCTGGTACGCGTCGAGAACGGTAGAGTCAGCAGTTCATGATCATTTTGCACCTTTGATAGTCGGACGTGATCCATTTGCTATTGAGAGACACTGGCTGAATATGTTCCGACTTTCAGATCATGCGGGTTACGGTGGCGCCGAACTCAGAGCGATATCTGCTATTGATATGGCCCTATGGGACATAAAAGGTCAGGCAGCAGGCGTCCCGGTTTATGAATTATTGGGAGGGGCTGTCAGAAAAAAGATTCGCGTTTACGCCACCGGTGGCCCGTTTGAAGGATGTGGGGACCTGGCGAAAGAGTTGATTGATGACGGAATAGTCGCTATGAAAATAGGACCGACTATTCCAGTAGCCACCCCTTCTGAGGGACAGTATCTTGCTCCGAATGAACTTGATCACGTTCTTAAGCCGTTTCGTGATATTCGAGATGCTGTCGGTGGCGATATAAAAATTGCTAACGACGGGCACGGAAAGTGGTCGTTGCCAGTTGCTATTCAGATCGCTAAAGAGATGGAAAAGCTCGACATCATGTGGCAAGAAGACCTTATGCCACTCCTGAATCCTCAATCTCTCAGACAGCTTCAAGAAGCCACAACTACCCCTGTGTGTGTATCCGAACGATTGCTTACTCGATGGCAATTTCGTGAATTTATCGAGAACGGCGCTGCGCAGATCGTTATGCCTGATTTAATCTGGACGGGTGGCATCACCGAAACTCACCGGATTGCAATAATGGCTTCGGCACATCAGGTTCCACTAGCACCTCATGATGCTACCGGGCCGGTCAATATATTTGCGTGTGCACAAATATGTATGAATTCGCCTAATGCGATGATTATGGAACATGTGAGGCCGTATTTATACGGTTGGTACGGTGAGATGGTAGACCCGCTTCCACCGATTGAAAATGGCTGGCTGTATGCCCCCGAGAATCCTGGTATTGGCACACGTTTACGCCCTGAAGTGTTTGATCGGCCTGATGTTGAAACTCGGGTTACTGGTGTTGATGCAATGATTCCGGGAATGTCTGATGAAGGATGGGCTGGTGTTGGTCTGTACGATCCAAAATTATCAACAGACAATTTCTCCACTGCCATGTGGTCGGACATGGAGAATATATTTGAATTCCGAGCTCAAGAATCAAGGCTCGAGGAACATTTTGAAACTAAAACGGATGAAGCTCAGAATGCTGGTGATTCAAAATGATAATTTCCCAAATTGAAACAATCCGTGTAGCGCAATTTCCTGATCTCATCTTTGTTCAAGTTCATACCGACACTGGACTTACCGGGCTCGGTGAGACGTGGTATGCAGCCGCCACAGTCGAGTCAGCCATACATGATCATTTTGGTCCACTTCTGGTTGGTCGAGATCCATTCGAGATTGAAAGACACTGGCAGACGATGTTCCGACTATCCGATCATGCGGGTTATGGCGGTGCGGAGTTACGTGCCATTTCCGCAATAGATGTTGCCTTGTGGGACATAAAAGGCCAATCCCTCAACATGCCGATATTCGAGATCATAGGTGGTGGCACAAGAAACCGAATTAAGGTTTACAACACTCTGGGAGTTTACGGTGAGATTGATGAGGCGCACAGAGTATGGTCCGACCCTGTGGGAGTTGCCAAAAGCCTTCTTGATCAAGGCATCACAGGGATGAAGATGTCTCCAACTGATTTCATTGCAAGAGAATCCGACGGTCAATTACTATTTCAGGATGATCTAGACTGGGCATTGCGTCCTATCCGTGAAATTCGTGAAAAGCTTGGTATGGAGATCGATATAGCCAATGATGCACACGGAAAGTGGAATCTGCCAAACGCGATGCGCATCGTTAGGGAAATGGAATCTATGCGACTGATGTGGCATGAGGAACTGATTTCCCCACTCAACGAAGAAGCACACCGGAGACTGCAGGCAGTGACCTCAACACCTATCGCTGCGGCGGAACGTTTGATGACAAGGTACCAGCATCGTCGATTTATCGAATCTTCATCTGCACGAATTTCGATGCCGGATCTGACCTGGACTGGGGGCATATCGGAGGTAAAGAAGATAGCGGTCTTAGCATCAGCCCACCAGAAGCCTATCGCGCCTCATGATTGCGTTGGGCCAGTCAACATGATGGCTTGTGCTCATATCGCTATGGCAACACCAAACGTGATGATTATGGAATATAACCAAGCGATGCATCTTGGTTGGTACCGCGATTTCATCGAACCAGATTTCGTGATCGACGGGGGTTTTCTGATGGCACCCACTGAACCTGGATTGGGCACTCGACTTAGGCCCTCTGTCAAAGATCGAACAGATGCTACCGTACGCGTAAGCAGTAGGAAATCTGAATCGTGGCTTACGTCGGTCGAGCGATATACCTATCCACCTAAAGAATTTCAGAGTGAGTTTGTGCACAGTACGGAACGCAGGCGAACAGGCTTTAATGCTAGTTATTACGATTAGCTAATTCTCCCAAACCAAAATCGCGCGAGTAATAAGTTATGTCAGAAAAAATTAACACCAAACGTATTATTTTTATTGGGGCAGGGGCTGTCGGTTCATATCTAGGTGGTTGGCTTTCTCATGCCGGTCATGATGTGACGTTGGTAGATATTTGGGACGATCACGTTGAAGCAATCCGTGATAATGGCCTAATCGTCAACGGGCCACATGAACCGTTTGTAGCGCGTCCCAAGATCTATCACCTTCACGAAAACGAACATATAGCGAG
>Ga0066863_10001705_pt1 | contig 10823 bp, 8 predicted proteins | sample ETN02SmetaG_2_FD_65495 | JGI IMG/M metagenome (GOLD analysis project Ga0066863, IMG submission 65495) | Marine microbial and viral communities from oxygen minimum zone, Eastern Pacific Ocean - ETNP2014F10-02SV253 | ecosystem: Environmental > Aquatic > Marine > Oceanic ...
AATTGCTACAAATGTAATAATGACTGTGTTTTGTACTCCCCATAAAACCCTACTAAAAACATCTCTGCCAGCACGATCAGTTCCCATCCAATGTTCAATACTTGGTGGTTTTTTAATATTGGTATAATCTTGTGCAGTATATTCATAAGGAGCAATAAGAAATGCAAATATACCACTAAAATAAATAATTATTAAGATCACAATACATATTACAGCAATTTTTTTTCTGTATAATCTTGATAAAGCAGTCCTGAAATGTCCCTTGGATTGATTGATATTTTGGTTCATTTATATCTTATCCTTGGATCAATTATTGAATAAGAAATATCCGCAACTAAATTAGCAATTACAAATGCAATTGCTCCAATAAGTGTAATAGCCATAATCACTGGATAATCTCTATTAAAAATAGATTCAACACTAAATCTTCCTATTCCAGGGATTCCCATTATAGTTTCAGTTATAAATGCTCCTCCTAATAGACCTGCTAAAGCAAAAGCCATAATAGTAATAATAGGAATTATTGAATTCCTAAATACATGCCTGGTGCTAACTGTGAAAAAATGAAGTCCTTTGGAATGAGCTGTTCGTATATAATCTTGTCCGAGCACATCCAATGTTGCCGCTCTCATTATTCTAATCATTCCTGCCACTCCCGGGATTCCCATTGCCAATGAAGGTATAATTATTCTTGAATCAAATATTCCACCCCACCCAGAGCAGGGTACTAAATTTGTTTTCAAGCAACCTATCCAAAGTAAAAATGGGATAGTAATCATAATTGGAATAGACATAAAAAAAACAGATAATGATACAATCATGGGATCTATCCATGTCCCTTGCTTATGAGCTATATAAAAGCCTAATGGTAATCCTGCAGATATACTTATTAGTAAAGCTACCAAACTTAATTTTGCTGAAACTATTATCTTTGGAGCAATCAAACTTGACACTGATCTGCCTCTGTAACGTAGGCTTTCGCCAAAGTCACCCTTAGATGCATTTTCTATATAATTATAAAATTGAACCAAAACAGGTTTGTCCAATCCCATCTCAGATCTAATTCTTTCAGCTACCACAGGATCATATTTAGTCCCCATCATAACTTCTACAGGATCACCAGGACCAAATCTGCCTAATATAAAAGTAATAAATGCAACTGCAATAAGTAGAAAAGGAATCCATACTAATCTGCCTACAATATACTTCCACATAATTATTACTTATACATTTGGTTAATCAACTATTTCAACCAAAGAATATTTAGGAACACTCATTGGTGTGAGTTTATAATTTTTAACTCTTTGGTTTATCAAAACATATCTGTCTCCAGGGAACCACAAAGGTATCCATGGAGCTTCATCTACAATTATTCTTTCAGCTTTATTATACATTTCCATTCTAGTAGTTAGGTCCTGTTCAATTCTTGCTGATTCCAAAAGTTTATCTACTTCTTCATTATTATATCCATTGTGATTTGTAGATTTTGTAGAATGAAAATTAATATCTAAAAAGTTTTCTGGGTCAGGATAATCTGCAATCCATCCAAGTCCTGAAAAAAATTGTAATTCCTGCTTATTTAACATCTGTAAAAATGTAGCCCATTCAACTTGCTGGATTTCCACATCAATACCTAATGTCTGTTTCCACATCTCTATTATGACTTCTATATCTAATCCTGCACTTCCACCTGTCCCTGGAACTGATAAGATTATTCTTGGCAAATCATCAATATTAGAATATTTTGATTTTGCTAGCATATCTTTCGCTAGTTGTTCATCATGTTTTAATCCATCAATACTTTTATCATATCCTGGAAAGCCAGGAGGCAAAATTCCATAAGCTGGTTTTACCAAATCTGATAATACTTCAGTTGCAATCAATTCTTTATTAATAGCATGAGCTAGAGCTTGCCTAAAATATTTATCATCAAAAGGCGGTTTTTGTACATTAAATCCAATGTAATACTGAGAAAAACTTAATGGTGCTATCACTACGTCTTTATTTAAATCACTAGATGGATCTAAAACTCTTTCTAAATCTGCCATTCCAACGCCTGTTAAATCAATTTCGCCATTTTCATACATGGCCATAGCTTGTCCTCCTGCCAAGTTCATAGAAACATATTCTATTTTTGCAGGTTCTCTAAACCAATCAGGATTTCTTTTTAACAACAATTTTTCTCCTATCAAATATTCATCTAACATAAATGGTCCAGATCCATTGGGTGAATCTGTCCAATTTTTATTTTGCACATTTTCCGAATCCAAAACAAAAGAGACAGGGTACGTCAATTTTGCTAAAAAATATGCTTTAGGAGAATCTATATTAATTTCCAAGGTTAATTCATCGATTAATTTAATACCTGAAATTTTATCTGTTTTACCATCAATTACATCTTGTACACCAACTATATCACCAAGATAATCTTCTGCAGTGATAGAATTTGTAGCAGGATTTGCAGCTCTGTTAAATGACCAAACAAAATCATGTGCTGTTATTTTTTTTCCATTATGAAATTTAGCGTTATCTCTCAATTTAAAAGTATATTTCATGCCATTATTACTGATAGTCCATGATTCTGCTATATCAGGAATAATCTGTAAATTTGTATCCAAAGAAACCAATCCGCTATAAATTTCTAAAATAATTCCTGCCGATGTAGAATCTTGGGCTATGTGAGGATCAAGTGTAGGGGGATCAGAATACATAACATTAAGTTGCTTACCTTCAGATACTATTTTATTTTCTGTTTTCTCTGTTTTTGATTCTGATTGATTATTATTTTTTTCAGATGAAGTATTTTCAGATAAAGTATTAGTGAACTGGTCAGCATTTTTTTCACCAGAGTCACTAGAACATGAAATCATAAAAATCATCACTAGAGATGATAATAAAATTTTAAATAACAACTTGTTTTCACTAATCCACATATTAAAATTCCTGTTTGAATAAATTTAAAATTTATTTTATTAACAATTTATTAAGTAATTATTAATTTTTACTCATTCTCAAATAATTATCAATAAATTCATTAATATCTCCGTCTAATATTTTATCAGGGTCAGACGACTCGTAGTCAGATCTATGATCTTTAACCATTTTATAAGGATGTAACACGTAACTTCTTATCTGATTCCCCCATTCAGCAGAAATATGAGGGCCTTTAATTTTCTTTTCATTCTCCTCTCTTTTTTTTAATTCTAATGCTAACAATCTAGACTGTAATATTCTCATAGCTATTTCTTTATTCTGAGCTTGAGATCTTTCATTTTGACAGGAAACTTTAATGCCTGAAGGTATATGTGTAATTCGTATTGCTGTAGAATTTTTCTGAACACTCTGTCCGCCAGCTCCTCCAGCTTTAAATGACTCTATATTTAAATCGTCAGGTTTCAATTCTATTTCCACATCAGATTCACTTTCAGGTAAAGTTTCAACCAATACAAAAGATGTATGCCTGGCATTATCAGAATCATATGGAGATAATCTGACAAGTCTATGAACGCCTTTCTCACTCTTTAACAAGCCATACACATTATTGCCTTTAATATGGATTGTAGTGCTTTTAATCCCTGCTTCATCTCCTTTTGAAATTTCTAAAATTTTAGATGTCATATTCATTTTTTCAGACCATCGTAAGTACATTCTCATTAACATGCTAGCCCAATCCTGAGATTCTACTCCACCAGCTCCAGCATGAATCGAAATAATAGCATTTCTAATATCATATTTACCATCAAATAAAGTTTTAAGCTCTAGATCACCAATATCATTTTCTAACAAATTAATAGAATTTAAAATCTCTTCTTCGAAAGAATTATCATTTTCATCAATAGATAAAATCACCAATTCTTTTAGGGATTGCAATGATGTTATGACTTTATTAATATCATTTAATTGAGATTCATAAAATGCTAATTCTTTAGAAATTTTTTGAGCTTTAATAGAATCATCCCAAAAACCATCAGACACAGTTATGGCACTTAATTCATCAATTTTAGAACGCAGTTTATCGATTTCAAAGCCGCCCCCGTAAACTATCAAAACGCTTTTCTAATTTGCCAATAAATGTTAGAGTATTTTCCATATTCAAATTGAATCTAATAATTTGATATTATAACTACAAAAATTAATAGTTTAAAGCTATTACATTACTTGATTAAAAAAAATGCTAGACATCCTAATAAATAATGCAATGATTGTCGACGGAAGCGGTAACCCTGGTTATTATGCAGATGTAGGAATAAAAAACAATAAAATTGAAATATTCAAATATAAACAGCAAAATTTGAATTCAAAAAAAATTATTGATGCAAAAGGCATGATATTATCACCCGGGTTCATTGATTTTCATGCCCATTCAGGTTTAAGAATATTAGATGAACCATTACACGAACCGAAAGTAACACAAGGAATAACCACAGAATTAATTGGAGTAGACGGAAATTCATATGCTCCTTTTAAATCAAAAGAAGATTTACACGAATTCATAGAATTAAACTCTGGATTGGACGGAACTATATCACAGGATGTTTTTTGGCCAACCGTAGAGTCATATTTGCAAGCATTTCATGAAAAAACAGCAGTGAATATTGCATACCTTGTAGGTAATTCAGTCCTAAGAGTAAACACCATAGGATGGGAAAATAAAAAAGCAACTACAAAAGATATAAATAACATGAAATCTATTCTAAGAGAATCTATGGAAGAGGGAGCATTTGGGATGTCTACTGGATTAGAATATCCTCCGGGTAATTTCGCTGATACAAATGAATTGATTGAATTATCAAAAGAGGCAGCAAATCTAGGTGGCATTTATCATACGCATGTAAGATATGAATTGGGCGATAAATTTCTAGATCCTTTCAAAGAAGCAATTGTAATAGGTGAGAAAAGTAATATACCTGTCCATATCACTCATTTATATCAAAGTTCATATTCAAAAGGAGGATCTTCTGAAATTCTAGGATTAGTTGAAAATTCAAGAGAATCAGGATTAGATATTACATTTGATAGTTATCCATATATCTATGGCAGTACTAGATTGATCATCATGCTACCAGACTGGACAAAAGATGGAGGAGTGAAATCTCTGAAATCTATTCTCAAATCAAAAGAACTGAGATCTCAATTAAAAAAAGAAGTTGCTCCAAGGGCATTAAGTTGGGAACAAGTTTGGTTAACATATTTCAAATTACCAAAAAACCATAAATATGAAGGATTATCTGTTGGAGAAATTTCAAGATCAAGAAACCAACATCCAATAGATACAATATGTGAAATTTTAATTGAAGAAGATTTGCAAACTTGTTATGTTGCTTTAGGTGCAAATGGTAGCACAATACCTCATTTCATTAATCATCCGTTATCAATGGTTGGAAGTGATGCAGTCTTATTAGGAGACTTCCCAAGTCCAAGAACATATGGATGTTTCCCAACTATAATCTCCGAATATGTAAGAGAGGAAAAGTATATGTCACTTGAATATGCGATAAGAAAAATCACCTCTTTCCCTGCACAAAGACTTGGAATTTCAGATAGAGGGCTAATTAAAAATGGATTCAAAGCAGATTTGACAATTTTTAATTTAAATAAAATTAAATCAAAAGCCACAAAAGATAATCCTAAGCAATTTGCTGAAGGAATAGAATATGTATTAGTAAATGGTAATCTTGTAATTGACAAAGGTAAACATACAAAAACTTTAAAAGGACAGGCTCTTAAAATTAATTCTAAATAAGTACTATTCTTTCTTTAAAATTTGTAATTGATAATTCTTGGTTATGATATCCCAGGAATATTGCATTGATATCACTTTATCATCTTTCCATAGGTGTCCTTGATCAGAATAATTTTTACTTCCTGGATGTCCTGATGAACCCAAAGGAACTATCCATTTACTATTATCCCAGTCTGCTATATCAAACATATATCTTGCGACAGAAGTAGCTACCACATTGTATCTTGAAACATTTGAATATCCGGCGTTATGAGGAGTATCTCCATCACCGCTAATAGAAAATTTTGGAGGATTTAATTTATCAGATAATTCAGGAAATAAATCTGATAAAATGTGAACAGGGTTTGTCTGATGAACATTACCCCACTTCCATAAATCTTTTTCTTTGCCATAAGTATCAATTAAATAATCACAAGATTCTATAAATATTTCCTCAAATAATGACAGCCAATTCTCATATCCCTCAGGTAAATATTCAGTATTACATCTGTCAATATATGAAATAAATCTTGCTGATAATGTCCTTAAATGCCCGGGCGCTCCTCTGCCACCAGCATTAAGCATTTTATTAGCTTTATCCTCATCCAATAAATCTGAAATAATTTTCTTATTCAATCTATATCTAAATTCTGAATATATAGTGGGTGCAATCATACTTTTATCCATGCTCCCGTCCCAATCAATTATATATTTTTGCAATTCTATATAATTTGAATGTTGGAAATTAATTTTCTTTATTTCTTTAGTTAAAATCTTTGCAGGTATAGATATGATTTCAGAATGAATTTCTAACATTGATGAAGAATCAAATTTTCCTTTTTTCAAATGGCTTTTAATTCTATCAGTAATTCTTCTGGCCCTATATTCTGGCGCACTATCTAAAGACAAATAAAAAGGATAATCCTCATCCGGGATTTTATTATTTGCTGTTACTATAAATCCATTCTTAGGGTTTTTAATTCGAGGCAATTTATCAAATGGCACATACCCATTCCAATCATATTTTTTATCCCATCCGGGGACAGGGACCCAAGCATTTAACTGATCTCTGACTGGGACTTTGCCTCTGTTAATATATCCATAATCGCCTTTCGTGTCCGCAAATATAAAATTATTACAAGGATCAACCCATCCATCCATATTATTTTCCATTTGATCGCTATTTTGAGAATCAATCATCTGTCTAATAACTTTAAATCCCGTATTAAATTCTTCAGTAGCAGAATATCTGAATGAAATAGCTTTCGTATTATCATCATTAAAGCTCAATATATAACCATTCCTGGTTTTATAAGAATATATCTCTGCTCTTTCACCATTCAGAATATTCACATTGTGAACATTCTGAATTAAATTCTCCCATTTTCCTTCATATAGGTATTGCAAAACACCATCATTATTTCTGATCTTTTCAATATATAAATCTTGATAATCAGAGCCGGCGTGAGTTACACACCAAGCAACATTTTTATTATGACCAAAATGGGGAAAGCCAGGGCATCCAGGGAATGATAATCCTATAACATCAAATTCATCACAAGAAATATGATTCTGATAATACACAGATGGTGTATCTAATCCTCTATGCGGATCTCCTGCAATCATCGGTTTGCCTGAAATAGTATGCTCTCCACCTATAACCCAACTATTACTTCCCATGTCAATTTCACTTAAATCATCAATATACTCCAGTGCATTTGAAAAATGTTCAGTAGCATCAAGTTCTTCCCCATCAAAAAGCTTTTGGGGAGGGACAATAACCAAATTGTTTTTTTCATAACCTCTAAAAAGATTAATTAATTTATCTATATTAAATTCTTTTAATAAAGAACTTCTCCAAATTTTACCTTCGAAAACCCCCATCATAATATGCCTAACTTTAAAAACAGCCAAAGAATCCCAAGGTTGCCATGGATCCATAGTTAAATTTATTAAATCGAATTCAATAGGTAAAGTATCCTTTGTATTTAAATATTCATTAACACCTTGAGAATAAGCTACGTACATCTCTTTTGTAGATGAGTCTAACTGGTCAAAATCATCTTTAACATTACTAATTAAATTTAATTTACCCATAAATTCATCGTTAACAAAACCAGGTGTACCTACTAGTTCAGATAATTTGCCATAAGCTCTTTTTCGGTCATATTCCATATGCCACAATCTGTCTTGAGCTGTTGCAAATCCCTGTCCAAAAAACGCGTCAAAAGAATTTTTTGCCTTAATATGTGGTATACCAAATTCATCTCTGTAAATACTTATATCATCTGAAATTTTGTCAAACTTATGTTCAGTATTTAAATCCGGTAAGTAATTGTTAATATTTTTCATTTAAACCTCCAATGTCGGGGTGACCGGACTCGAACCGATGACCCCCAGTACCCCATACTGGTGCGCTAGCCAACTGCGCCACACCCCGTATTCTTGAGAATACCATAGTTATTATTTCTTTCAAATATTATTAAATTAAGTTAAACCTATCCAATTCCACTATTTCAACTTCCAGATAAGTTTTATTTATATATTCAGTAATATTATTTAATCTTTTTTCTAGAGTATTGTAATTATTAGAAACAGAAAGTATTCCGAAATTAGCAAACCTAATAGAATTTAAATCATCTACTTCTGAAAGTGAAATATTAAATTTTGATTGTAGTTTTGATTTAAAAGAATTAGTAAACGATCTTTTGTCTTTTAAAGATTTTCCCCATTTGATTAAAAATCTTATTTTTAGACCCGAAACGTACAATTATCCTCCTTTGTGTTAAAATTTGAATAATTTAGTTCAAATTATTATATTAAATATGAATATACATGTTTGAATCAGAAAAAGATTTAATCAAAGCTGTACAAAAAACCCGAGTAGCAAGAAAACCTTCGCAACATCTGGCTACATTTGGCACTACTGTAATTAATTACTATGTAATAACAGAACCAATTTATTCAGACATTAATGACTCCAAGAAAGAAACAGTTGTCAGAACCGGTAAAGTAAATTCTGGAAAACCCGAAATTGTTACTCCTACATACGCATTAAATTTAAAAGGATTTAGTGACGAAGCGTATCAATACTTAGAATTTATATCTGATAAATTTGGAGTAAATAGCCCTGGAGTACTTTATCAATATAAAAATGAACCTGGAAAAACAAACATTCTCAACGGATCAGTAGAAGAGGTTTCTAATAACATCATAAAAGAACTTAATTTAAAAAAAGACAAATTAACAGCAGTTATCGTTGGAGTAGACGAATTATGGGATGTGTCGTTACTAAAATTTATTCATGATTTTACATCTGAATCTTTAGTCAGTAATGTAAGTGAATTTAACTCCAGGGGATTACTGCAACCACAAAACAAATTAGGCGGTGTTCCAAAAGCTGCTGCCCAAAGAATTGAAATACTATTTAACCAGGTAGAATTTGGAGCTGATCCAGAAGTACTAAAAAAAGAATTAGATAGATGGGGTTTATTTGATCATTATGAAGAAAGATTTTTAAATTTATTTAAAAAATAGCTTGTTAAAACTAAAATACTTAACAATCTTTATATTAATCATTTCTGTAATACTTATACCTGAATCAGTAAAAATCAATCCCATTCATACACAAGTGGCAAAAAATACTTTTAATATTTATGAATGGGAAATTAAAAATTTATCAAATTTAATTATTAATGAATTAAAACAAAGCAAAAATCATAAATCAGATGAAACTGATGATATTGAAAAATTAATTGAGAATGAAATTAAAAAAAATCAAATATTAATATTTAATAAATTTCTTTTTCCTAAAGTCAGATTCAAAATTGATAATACTCCTAATATTTTAATCATATCTCCAAAAAATAAAATAAAACTCACATACTCAATCTTATTAAAACAAAACTTAACTATTAAAGAAAAAGAGGCGATAGAAAATCAAATCGAAGCAAAATTCAATGTGTCAGCAATAATTTTAAATATAGGTGGAATAGCTTTTTATCCATCGTTAATACCTAAAGATATTAATAATAATAAAATTATAAAAAATATAATCCATGAATGGCTTCATCAATATTTTGCATTATATAATCTGGGACAAAATATTTACAAGAACAATAAAATGTTAGCATTAAATGAAACTATAGTTAGCTATATTAGCGAAGAATTAGCAAGTAACATCATAAGCAAAACTCAATCCACTAATATTAAATCCAAAAAAATAAATTCATTTAATTCTGAAATTAGATTCACTCGGTCGATAACTGATAACTTACTTTCAAAAAACAAAATTGATATGGCTGAAAAATTTATGTTATCGCAAACAAACAAATTAAATTATCAGGGATATCAAATAAGAAAAATTAATCAAGCTTATTTTGCTTTTTATAACTCCTATGGAACCACACCTCAAAGTACAAACAATATTTTGCCAAAATTAAAATGTATACGTACAAAAAATTTAAAATTACATGAATTTACAAATAAAATTAAAAATGTTGATAATTTTGCAGAATTTGAAAATATTTTAAATTCTGATCCAGATTTTAAGAAATGCCTAAATTAGATTTTATTTATTACTAAAATTAACTATAATTAATTAATATATTAGTAAGGTACCTAAGTGTTTGACAACAAAGAACCAGAATTTAATTTTTCAGGTGTTAATAATATTCTAAATAATATTAGAAAATATATACCACTTCCAAAAAACAATTCCTTTTTCCTTATAATTGTTATCTTGTTTTTTATTGGCTTATGGGGAAGTTCAGGCATATTTACGGTTCAGCCAGGAGAACAAGCAGCTTTGAGGCTCTTCGGGAAATTTAACTCCATAGCAGGGCCAGGACTGCATTGGTTCTACCCGTCACCCATAGGAGAAAAAGATATTGTAGCCACTGATACTATCAGAAGATTAGAATTAGGTTTCAGAGGAGACATAGCAGTGCCGGATGAAGCTTTAATGATCACAGGGGATGAAAATATAGTAGATGCACAATTATTAGTTCAATTTGATATTAAAGATTTGAAAAAATTTCTATTCAGAGCAATTGACCCTGATGGAAAAACAATGATGGATGTAGCTGAAACATCTTTAAGA
>Ga0066863_10001712_pt1 | contig 10806 bp, 3 predicted proteins | sample ETN02SmetaG_2_FD_65495 | JGI IMG/M metagenome (GOLD analysis project Ga0066863, IMG submission 65495) | Marine microbial and viral communities from oxygen minimum zone, Eastern Pacific Ocean - ETNP2014F10-02SV253 | ecosystem: Environmental > Aquatic > Marine > Oceanic ...
GTCCATTGTCACTCCCAAAGAAGATATCATTCGTATTGTTGCCGTCAAGGTCCGCTATGATCGGCGAGGACTTGATGGACATCCCATCAATGGGAAATCCGCTCTGGTCCAGACTGATGGATATCTCAATGGGGACGTCTATCTCGTAGGGATTCTCATCATCACTGGTAGTGATATTTATATTACACTGGATATTGCCTAATGCAATATCAGGTAAAGCATATAATTCAAACCAATCCAATAGTGTGAAGGAGACCTCGCCCGGTTCTATGGCGTTCTCAAACTGAATAATACTATCTATTATGGCCAACCTATCATCTTCTGTGGAGATCACCAATCGCACACTGTCTGCATTGGCTCCCCATGCATTCCCTACGTTGGCACGGACACGAATTTGGTCACCTGGGTTAAAAACCCCATCTCCATCTGTATCGTTTTGAAAGGTTAGCTCATCTAAATACAGATCAGGCATAAGAAAACTATTCTCAAGATAACCAGGATGATAATTCTCAATGATGTAGTGCATCCAATCCTGTTGACCATCGCTGAACTCATCTTGGCAAGAGCTACTAGTATAGGTCATATAATTGTGAATGGGGTCATTGCCATCTTGGTCCGGGCAACTATCCAGACTCTCACTACATTGCCAAAGATAATCTTCGTGGTGTCTTGGCGTGTCAGTTATGCCGTCTCCATCAACACTACAGGACGAAGAAAAAGTATGAGGCAGGCCCATGTGGTGTCCAACTTCATGGGTATTGACATCATTGCCCCATGCAAGTTCACGATAATCAAGGTTCACACTTTGTCTATAATCACTAGGACCAAACCCATTGCCTAGGTATGAAAAGCCAGCGACGCCATCAGCATATAGATTTGCAGTGTAGATATTCAAGTAATGATATGGATCCACATGGAGTTCTAAACAACCATCGAATACGTCATCATACCAGTTATTGAACCATTGATTATTTTCAGTTCTATCAATACTATCAACTGTAAAACTAACAAAGTATGGTGCGAATGTCTGATTCAGATATTCGATATTAGTGTATATGGCCTCATCACCATAATTACCGACTCCGTTATTTGTATGAATAACATGCCAAGCGACCAGTACATGTACAGGCTCAGGATCATCTCGGTCTTGATCTAACAACCACTGCTCGACAGCAAGTTTGATATTCCTTATTTGTTCTTGAGGCATTGGCGGTGTACCGCACAATTCTCTTTGATCCTGACCAAAGGTCAGGCTAATAACACAAATTAATAATATGATCTTCTTCATGATTTTTTATTATGTTGTTAGGTTACTTGATAAAGGCCATTTTTCTTGTTGAAGAGAAGATAGGTTTAGCATCCTTACCTTTAACCTCCATGGAATAAAAATACATTCCAGAGGTAAGGCCCTTGGCATCAAGGACATAGGTATGGTGACCGCTTTCCATATATGTGCCCACTAGATCTTTGATCTTGCGTCCGACTATGTCATAAAGTGATATATTGACATAACCACCAGACACAAGCGAGAAATCTATTGTCGTAATGGGATTGAATGGATTAGGGTAGTTCTGTTTTAGTTCAAAATGCTCAGGAACACTTGCCTCAGAATCATTGCCTGCAAGAGCATTCGCTGAGTCCACTTCAGCCCGAATCATCATAGCACCCTCAAAATAATTTCCAAAGGGTTCAAATCCTGTACCAATACCAACATCGATAAAACTATTTGTTGAGGGACTGTCAGAGTCCACTCCAACAGGTGGTGTCTGATCGGTCTCCAACCAACCTACATAGAAACTCCCTTCTTCTATGACAACGCCATAACTGGCCAAGGGTACGGGCGTCCAATATCCTCCTGCAAAGGTAGTTGGCAAGTTCTCCACTAGCATGGTTCCGGGTGAGCCATCCTCTCCATCATCATCCCAGACGTTCACAAATCCAACGCCAGATGATGTACCTACACAGTAAAAACTTGTTCTATAGAGACTAACAGGATAATTGTTCGGTGTGAATTTTACACAAAGAGGGTTCATATTCCCCGCATTGATACTGGTCTCATCTGTACCATCATCATACGCGATCTCGTAGATGGTCTGAGCCTCTGGCATCGCACATGCCGGTCCTGCAGGATTTCCCTCATCCTCACCGTAGACAGCCGTGACCTCATAGCAATATTCATTGCCGTTTTGAACTGTGTTGTCCTCATACTGATTATTCTCAAGGTTCGAGCCGTTGAACATGATATTAAAGTCATCTCCATTGACCGATCGATAGACATTGAACAAAGGGGTTCCCCCACCTTCGGTCGTCACATTTGCAGTAATACCGAATTCGCCATCAGTAAGGCCATACTCTAGCGCAACCTCTGTCCACGGTTGCCAGCCGCCTAGATTGGCCCAGGAGTGCTGCCCTGGAAAATTATCTGAATCTATTCCAACACCAACAGTTGTACTTATCTCAACCGCTAGTAGAAAGTCACCGTTGAAGGCCCAATCAAGATCGAGATCGTTCCACTGATCCTCTTGCAGCGTGATCTGGGTGCTATAGGTCGCCTCATCTTGAGGCACTCCTGCTTGAACAGGAAAACCATAGAGAGTCGTATACCCACTAAACCCTGGGAATCCCCAAATAGAACAAGAATTTGCAGAGACCTGGTCTACACCATATGGCATATCAAAATACTCACCCATCAATGAGGTCCCAGATGACATCATGATCGCATCTTCAAAAGTACCATCAACATATGAAATATCCTCATTGTCATAGCTGCCACCAGCAGGCATTTCCCAGGCTAGAACGACCTGATTATCAAGGCCATATGCTTGCAGATCTTCAACAAGTGGCACATCATTATATGTAATGCTCCACATATGAACATCATCAATAAAAAGACCACTGGCATTCCCACCATCATCATCCTCGTCCATTCGACCAGTGAATCTTACTCGTATGTCATCTCCAGCATACTCAGATATGTCTAGTTGCGCATTACCATTGAAAGGTGCTCCTGGGGGATATTCTTCCCAGTCTTGAGTACCAGGTCTTGCGAAATCACCGTAATCATAGAAATATTGTTCCCAGGCGAACTCAAGACCATTCATCGGTGTCATACTGGTCTGATCATCTGCATTGTCAAGAAACACCACGTCACCGTCACCGTCTGTTACTGTTATGTCATCGATTCTAAATCCCGTCAATGAATTATCATCAGGGGTTGAATATGCGGGATCTGATCCGAATGCGAACTGGATCAAGACATCTTCTCCCTCATATGCACTGAGGTCAAAATTAACCTCATGCCAACTGGCCTGTCCTCCCCAGCCTGCGGCCACTTGCTCTAAAGATCCACCACAGTCATATTCCTCATCATTATATATCCAACCATATCCATAATAAAAATCATATGGGTCGTCCCCATTGAGTATGTTCCAAGTGGCACCGCCATCGATAGAGATACGTACATTGGCCGCGTCCCAGCCATCCGCACATGTACCTCCGACCGTTGCACCGGCATACTCCTCAATACCCCACTTCATCATAGCTGATAGATTACCATCAGCTGGAACTGTGATGGCTGGCGATTGCAATACCTGGACCCATGCATCCAAGTACCCGCCAACTCCAGGATCTCCACACCACCAGTTCTGACCATCATAAGAATCAGAGGAGGATTGGTTGAAATGAACTGGAACGTCACTTACATTGGCAATGTCAACCCAGTAATAATCATCAAGGTAATTGTCGCCGTCTCCATCATAATCAGGTAGGTCCACCCATAATGCAAAATTAAATTTTAAGATCTCATTCTCCGAGGTGAGATCTGGTACACTGACTGTAGGTGAAAGAAGGCTAGATATCATACCATAGTTATCATCATCCATATGAAAACTATGTGTTGGACTGTAGCTTGTTTCTTCCGTTAACTCCCAGCCATCTTCTACCGTCCATTCAGAAAGGTCACCCTCAAAATCTTCGATCCATACGGTGGAAGTATCGTCACGCATCGAACGAGAAGTATTGGTGTCATCACTCTCATTGACATTCCCATTCAAAGAAACAATACGATGATCTTGCATTCCTGATGTTTGAATCTTATAGGTTATATCTTTCGCAAGAATAAAATTGATCAGAAAAATAATCATTAGGTATGATCTCATTGGTGTCTCCAAATTATTTATTTAGTATTAAAACGATAAAGTGGGGTCTTGCGCTTACAAGACCCCACTTAAATAATCAATACTATAAAAAAATTAATGCTTATTTCATCAAGACAAGTTTGCGGGTCTTACTGATCCCGTTAGCAGTCATACTGTAGAAATAAACACCACTGGCAAGTTCTGAACCATCAAAGGTGAACTGATGTGAACCAGCGGGGTGGTATTCATTGACCAATGTCTTGATCTTGGCACCACGAATATCAAACAGGTCCAAGACCACATCTCCTGCGCGATCGAGATCGTACTTGATCTGGGTAACAGGATTGAATGGATTTGGATAATTCTGCTGTAGGGTGAATTTTGTAGGCCCAAGTTGTTCAACATCATTGCCAACTGTTCCTTCTCCGACAGCATCATTGCTATAGATTCCCACATATACCCTGTTCATAAAGTCCTCATAGCCTGTTGATGGCGGATAGGTCTCTGTATAGAAATCAGGCATCTGAAAGAATATTGATACTTCATCATCCGTACCAGTAGATGCAAGATGGATTCCTATCTCAAGGTGCTTGTCTGGGTATATTCCCCCAGGAGTACTAGTGACATTCTCTAGATCGGTCCATGATCCACCAAGGTCGGTTGATTTCATCATATAGATATCAACATCCTGCGGATAATAGAACATTGTGTCCTCGCTCCAGGTAAAGGCAGAACCCTCATAACCTGCGTACCACATCACCTGACTGTCTTCTTCCTCACTCAGTGTGATCTGTGGATAGAAATAATACATTGGAGGGTATGCGTCTGAATTGATATGCGGGATGTCAGAGGTTCCCCAATCAGCATAGTAGGTCTCTGAGAGATCGTTTAAAAGACTTGCTCTCCAGTTATTAGGTTGGTCAACAGGGTCTGGATTATAGAAGTAATAGTGACCAGCACTGCCGAATCGACTCTCTGTATATAGCGTATCTGCAAGGCCGTCTCCGTCATTGTCCTCGCATCCACCAACTGAGTCAGGACATACCATGGGAACAGCAACGACCGTAAAGTGCAGTCCTCCATCATTATCAGTTCTAACATCAAAGTCATAGTAGAAGAACCACCCGGGAGTAAGGAAACAGGGACCATCAACATTAGAATAGAAAATGGAGTCTCCGCAGGCCACTTCAATCGTGTCACCAGTTGCTTCATCAACACTATCGCAGACAGCATCAGGATACCACAGTTGCTCAGGATAATCATCAGGACTCTCTGACCATAGAGTATAGAGTGAATCGGACAATCTTATAATTGTCTCATCATTGATATAGTGATATCCACTATTCTGATAACCTTCGTCTGATGTCCATGAATCACCAAAGTCCTCTGTCTTCTTGAACCAAAAGGTATGGAGCTTTGGCTCTTCCGTATCGCTCTCATATGTGTAACTGATCTGCCCCATATAGCCAACACCATCTGGATTGATGTGGTAGTCAGGTCTTGAGGTATAGTTACCATAATCATACCACAGTGGTGTCATCCCACCATCCACGGTCTGTCCATCACTAGCAATGATGAATGGATCATTCATGATAAAATATCCGTTTGCATGAAAATTACTACGGATCCAATAATAATTTGCTGGAGTGTCTGACCAACCATTATATATTGTGTACAATACAGGGCTTCCTCCGCCACCGTTGACCCAACTATTACCATTCCACAGGTCCATGGGGTCACAAGGCGTAGTGCCACATCCATTGTTGATGTGGAAGGGATTTACCCAAGTTGAGAACTCACCAACTCCCTGGGAGTCGTAGGTATACAATGGATAGCCACCGTAGGTTCCTCCGCCATGATCTGAATTGGTATACTCATTCCATATTGCGGTTGGATTTCCTCCTGGTGCAAAACCTGCGCTTGGATATCTTCCCTGAGCTGTTCCAGTTGCAGTTGGAAGATCTGGCTCTTCCTCGCCAGTTGGATAGCGTGTATTCAAGGTCTGTTCAGTGAACCATTCCTCACCATCCTCAGACTGAGAGGCGCCAATGTAACCGGCTGTAACATTCAAGCCCTGGAACTGACGATAAACGGCAACGTAGCCCTCATCCATGGCATGCGCAAGTGGGTTTGGGGTTGGGTTATAGGGACCATATCCATTGAGAGAAGAGTCAATCAGGACAGCAGACCATTCGCTATCTCTATTTGAATGTTGAACCGCAGGCCCAAACCTATGATCAGCGCCAAAGGTATTCAAATAGACAGGCTCTTGCACTCTTGGTAGTTTTTTAGGTAATTCTCTCACCACTTTTTTATTGGTCATCTTGACCCGGCCAAATACAGGCACGGCAACCAATAATGCTAAAACAATCATAACTGATCTTTTCATAGATATTCTCTCCACGTTAATTAATAATAAAAAGTTTTATAGTGGTATGTAGGGCAAATAAGATACCTTTCTTCACCTATGTCAGGCAAGGACTGAGATAAAATTAAAATTTAAGTCCAATGGCGATCTGGTTGGTGTAGCTGAGGATGTCATAGTCCACAAACGCATAATCCACGGTCAGGGCCATTCTGCCCAGACGAATGTTTGCCCCTGCTCCCAAGCTCAATCCCGCGGTATCATGATTCAGGTGCGTGCCCATTCTTACAAACGCAAGATCCTGCCATCCATACTCAAGGCCCATGCTTCCATAGACCGTATAATCATTTGGCTTGACCCCATCCACACTCACGAGCAATGTGTGCTTTTCATTTTTCAGGAATGGACTATCAGGGCCCATGACCTTATTCTCTATCCCAAGTCTAAATGTCAGAGGCAATGGGAACTCGTCCGTGATCCTCTGTAAGCTACCATCCACATCAATGGTGTCAGCGACCTGGACACTCAAATCCTCTCCCGTATACTGTACCTCAGGTCCAAAATTCGTAATGCTCATTCCAAGGACCGTGCCGTAGATACCGGTCTGAAAGTTAGACCCAATGTCATATGATATCGTCTGCATCTGGGTCTCTGCGATCCTGTCTCGCACATAATTGAGCGAACCTCCAACCTTCAATCGATCCGTGAGACTCCGGGCGAATGTTGCCCTTGCAGCCAAGGACATGACCTTGAAATCCTCACCCGTACCATCTGGGAACAGCTCAGTGGTGACCTCCATGGGGCCACTGTCCAAGTAGAAAAGATGGAGTCCCGCAAAATTGGAAGGCCCAATGCGTGTGCCATAGGTCAGCACGCCGTGGGTGATCCCCGCCAGATAACTGACCTGAGAAAAATAGGCCTCACTCTTCTCAATATAGGCGATGCTTGATGGGTTGTAGGGTATGCCTGACACTCCTCTGCCAGAAGCAACAAAGGAGCCCCCCATGCCAATGGCACGGGCAGAGGTCTCCAACTTTAAAAATCCACCTGCCGATGTAGCAACCTTGGTCACAACATCAGGAATGTCTCGGTATTGACCCAATAGGAATATGGGAAGCAAAAGAAGAATCGGTAATCGCTTGATCATCGTATCACCGCAAATTTACCGATGTAGGGGTCACTACCAGCCCCAGAAGGTTCCTCTACATGGAAAATGTAAAGCCCTGGAGCCACTTCTTGATTATTAATTGATCGCATGTCCCACCATGCATTTCCAGATTCAGAATCATCATGGTAGATAGTACTGACGATCTCACCATTCAAAGTGAAGATTCGAATCGTACACATTGCAGGTAAATTAGTAAATCGCATCTGTCTTAAATGCTCTGCCTCTTTAAAACCTGAATTGACCCTATAAGGATTAGGGACAACACCAACCTCACCCAAAGACGCAACAGGGGTCACCCCAGGATAGAGCTGTACAAAATTTCTATCCAATACGGTTGTTCCCTTTGAATTCTCTATCGAGGCATATCCTTCTGGATTTGCCCATTGATCAGGATTTGAGTAATTGGTATCGACCACAACCTCAAATTGACCTCCACCAATATCTGCATAGGTCTGCCTGAACGGAGGTTCTACTCCCATATCATATGCAACTATCGAGTATGTATACTCAAGGCCATCAGTCACTTTATCATCTTGAAACGTATATCTCATTGTGTCGCCATTTACAACAACTGGCTCATCTAGTCTAATACTCTCAAGTCCTGTATCGGTACCTAGACTAAACCAAGGGAAATAGGGGTCTTGCCCATTGATCGCGTGTCCTCTTCTGGATTCTGCTGGACAATCAAAACTCCTTGAATAGACACAATGAAGAGAGTCATCCTCAGCTGAGAGGTCAAACTGCTGGTACGGCCTCCACCCAGCAAAGATACCATCAGTATCATAGATCATATCCTCAGGATTGCCCCAAGTATTACCACCATCTCTACTCTTATAGATCTTATATCCCTCAAAATCAGCATATCCAGTGACCACATCCCGCGCATACTCAGCAGCATCATCCCAATAGATATTCACCTCTCCCTGCCCTGTAACACTGTGAACCGTTGGCCTTGTGGGTGGCGTAAATCCTTGATATCGGGAGTTGTACATGACCTGCGCAAATCGAGCATTGTTGACCAGATCCGTCTCCGTTTGACCAAAAATGATGCAGAATGAGAATGGAACCTCCCTCCCAACAGGAAGATCAAAGGGGCCACAGCTCATGATCAAAACGCAATCCAACCCCTCAGGATCCCTCTCATAGACAGATTCAAGTTTCAATCCCTCAACAGAATCAAAATGAGGATTTAATTCCTCGCCAAGATCTGTACCAGGGTTTGGAGTATGAAAGTGCCACGCCTTCTCACCTTCACTAAGGTTTGAGGTATCACCTACCATCAATTTATAGAGAATTTCCTCTTTATTCCTTGCAACTGGACATCCCTCAGAGCCAGCATAACAACTACTGGAGTTAGATTCAGGGGACACAACTCCAGGACGCTGATACCAATCCACCCAGTGCCAGTCTGTCATCTTCAGAGGCTCACCTGGGAATATATCGATCGTACCATCCTGATCAAGATCTACTGGATCGGTCGCTCGCGGTGAATCAAGTAATTGAGTCGCCACCACCCCAAAGTTATTGCCGGGATGGGAGGTCGCGGAAGGTTCATCAAGTGTATAACCTGCAACGCCGGACATACCATCATGGTCACCGATCATTGCCATACTGATCAACATTCTATCATTGTTGACCTCAAATATCTCCCAGTAATATTTCATAAAATCATCATCATTGGTATGAAGACCACCATTATAACCCGCCCAGTCCCCCATCAAAACATCTGCGTCCATGTAAAAACCAAGAGATGTACCTTTATAGTCAAATCCTTTGCCACGATTTAGCTTGGTACCATCGGGCATGATCATGGCCTCTCCACACTCTTGGTTACCATCTTGATCTAGGATGGGATTGCCGTCCTCATCCTCGGCACACCAGTCACCACTCTCGTTTCGCACCTTTACCGTCACAAACATGATATCCTCTGCATAGGAGACACCGTAGGAGTGGGCAGTTGCCTTTACCCTTAGACCCATGGGATAGCCGGTCTGTTCATAGTTGTCATTGGTATTGACATTATTTGCCCTGTGGGACCATCTATCATCAAACTCCATGTAAACATCCATGTCAGAGACAAATCTTCCAGGGACCTCTTCCCAGCAATTCGGGTCTTTTCTAGAGTACGAGCAGCCAGGTAGATTGACATTAAAGTCCTGCGACCACCAGCCAGGCCAATATGACTCTACAAGTCCTGTTGACATATTCATCCTGGTTGGCCAGGTATTGGAGTATGCTGAGTGCGCCAAGACAGGATAGGTATCATCGCCAGAGACCCAAGGCGTCGATCCAAAGACGTCACTTGAGTTGAATTCAGTCTGGTGTGAATTGGTTCGCGCCATGGTAGTAGCATGCCAATCTGTCTTGTAGTCAGTACTTATGAAATGGGATTCAGCAGAATTTGCCCCATAGTAGACATAGGCGTCGTCTTCGGTCCATTCTTCAAGGTCTTCACCATAGTCATAGAAATCAAATTGGTCCTCTCTACTGATCAGTTCAGGTCTGAGAGCCCAAGGATATATTAATCCAACTCTGGCAGTTGTCTTGTTAGGGTCGGAATCACCAAAGGTACTAATGATGATCTTCCTGTCCTCATGGTCAAAATAATACTGTTTGTCAGAGTTGATGGATTCAATAGAGGACTTTTCATTGTCAGGATTATAGCTTCCATCATCGTTGGTCGTTTCAAATAGGATACCCTTATAGGTAGTGTCACCATTGACCGGATACCAGTCATCGTATGCGCTTGGTGATTCCCAAATACTATAGATAGGAAATCCATCATCGTCCACCACGATCTCTAGATTCTCCCATGTGAAATGTGCTGTGCTCTTATGCCCTGGCAATGCACCAATGAAAGACACCGCTGGCAAATAAGAATACTCACCCCATATGCCAGAAGGATGGAAATCCCAATTAATGAAACTTCCGTAGTTTGTGATTGCACTCTTCACTCTGCCCTGGTCAATGAAACCCTTTGCCCTATCGCTCATAGGATTCGTGGGGAATGGATTGTCTCCTATCTTTGCAACTGCAGACCGTCTAAAGGGGTCAGGTGCAGACTGTTGCGTTTCCTTGAGGCTGCCATCCTTGGCGGACAATATGGCAGTGGTCAGAATAAAAATCGCAGTATATCT
>Ga0066863_10001721_pt1 | contig 10791 bp, 7 predicted proteins | sample ETN02SmetaG_2_FD_65495 | JGI IMG/M metagenome (GOLD analysis project Ga0066863, IMG submission 65495) | Marine microbial and viral communities from oxygen minimum zone, Eastern Pacific Ocean - ETNP2014F10-02SV253 | ecosystem: Environmental > Aquatic > Marine > Oceanic ...
ATTGGCATGAATGTAAGGCATATATATATGAAGATGGTTCATATGACTCTGACCTAGAAATATGGAATCAAAATAATGATATTGAGATTGAATTAGTCGTATTGGAACAAGGTATTGAATTAAGTGCTATTCCTGATCCAGAAAGTTTTGAAGATATTTTCCATTATAACTTTGATGCTGTCCCAACCATTCCATTTTATAATCTAATCCAAAAACTTGAAGACGGTGAATCTTTATCTTTTATAGATATTTTTGATTCTCCAGAGATTGCTTATAATGTTGATTTTTCTTTAAAAGTGTTAAATAATCAAATTCAATTTGGAATTAAAAAGGTTGGTCAATCTTTTAATACGTTGGGTAATCCATATTTACAGAAAGATGTTAAAGAAAGATATATAACAGATAGGATTAGGCTTTTTCAAAATAGAATGTTTTTAACATTAAAATATAGCAATATATTAAATGGAATAAGTGATGATTCTTCATCAGATAGCTCAGAGAAATATGATTATAATATTAGCTATTATCCTGGTATTGATTTACCTTCTTTTACTTTTTCTTTTGCTGATTATAAGAGACAAAGTGGTGAGTCAGAATGGTACGATTTAGATATAAATAATGATGGTGAAAGTGGTGGATCAATAACATCTAATCCTGATGATGTTATAGATACAAGATTAAAAACACAAACAAATAATTATAATTTTTCAGTAAATCATAATTTCATGTATTTATATAATCAAAATTTAACGTTCACCTACTATTACTCAAATAAGAAAGATTTATTATATTTAGATAGAGGTTTTGTAATTGATGGTAATTCTGGAGAAAGTGTTGCTGATACATCCTATATCTCTCCAAGATCATTAAATAAGAATATTACTATAAATTTGAAAACTAAAATCAATCAAGATTGGGAATCTGTAATTAATTTTTCAAATAATTATTTTGATTATGCTCAGAAAGTATCTGAATATTTTAATAAACAAAAAATTAATTCTATTGGCGGTTCTTTTAATTATAAAATGAGTGAAAAAATTCAAAAAATTGGCTCTGGCATCAATTATACCTATGCTGATGGAACTTCAAATAAGTATTATCAATTTTCTTTACAACTTTTTTCAGAAATAGTTCCTGTTGAAAATATGTTTATTAACTTTAGTTATAATTATAAAATTAAAAGTGTTGTTTCTTCAACTGATTATAATAATTCATTGTTTAAAGTAAACTTTTCTTACAGATTTTAGAATTGATGAATAAAATTAGATCCTACTCAATATTTTTTTTTATTGGGATAATATCCTTTTCCTTAATTTTTTTCCTTGATTATATAGGTGTTTTTTCTAACCTTGAATCTCAAATGTATGATATGAAATTTAAGATTAGAGGACCGCTTATTGGTTGGGAATCTATAAATACTAAAAGTAAAAAAAATGAACCTTTTGTTGACACTAATAATAATGGCATTTATGATATTAATGAAAAATTTGAAGATATTGGAAATGGAATATGGAATGTTAATGAATTATATGAAGATTTAAATAATAATAATAGCTGGGATGAAGATGAACCTTTTATTGATAAGGGAAATGGAATAAGAGATTATGGGCAAGATGTCGTTATTGTTGCAATTGATGATGAATCTTACAGATTAATATGTGAAGGTTATCCTTATACAAGAGGAAGAGTATGGTCAGAAGTTGTAAGAAATTTATCAGATGCAGATGCTAGATTAATAGTCTTTGATATTATGTTTGATTCTCCAGATCATACAACGAAAATTATTAATAATGCTCTATCAAATAATTGTGGAAATTGTTCATATAAAGATGCTGATATTGAATTTGCTAATTCAATTTTATATGCTAAAGAAAATAATACAGATGTAATATTAGCATCAAAAATTGGATATGATGTAAATAGAGTCCCTCCCCAATATTATGTTAATCCTTATAAAACACTCTTGAAATCAAAACCATATATAGGCCTTATTGATCAAGAATCCGATATGGTAGATAATGTTATTAGGCGATATCCTGTTTATAATAAAATTTATACAGATTCAATTTATCAATTATCACTAGCCACTCAAACAGCTTTGGTTTTTTATGGAATAAAAAACTATAAGGTTATTAATGATATAAAAAATAATCAAATTAAGTTTAATGATTATACAATAAATACATATAGTAATGAGGCTTCATTTTTATTGAATTATTATGGCCCTAATTCAAATATTTATCAAACATTTGATACATTCCCTTTATCTAATATTATTGATAGTAAAAATTATGACTTATGTAGCATAGATGAAGATGATGATTGGATAGACAAGTATATTGATAAGGATAATCCTTTATATAGATTTTTTGGAGATGAAAAAAATCCTTTTAAAGATAAAATAATAATTATTGGTTCTTCACTCCAGGAAGATAATGATTTTGTTCAAACACCATATTTTAATTATAATCAATCTGAGAATCCTATGCCAGGAGTTGAAGTTCATGCTAATGCTATCCAACAATTAATAGATTCAGATTTTATACATGTTCCTAGTTCTACTTTAAGTTTATCTAAAAATTCATTTATATATCATATTATGATAATTTTAGTTTTTGTTATCATAACATTATTCTTAAGTAACTTAAAATTTTTTATTTTAGGTATTGCTTCAACTATTTTATTATTAGTATCATGGTTTTCGTTATCAATTGGATCATTTTTATGTGATCAATTGTGGTTACTTAAGTATTTTATGAATTTGTTTTTAACAAATCAATATAGTTATAATGCACCTGAGATTGGTCAATCTATCATGTTACCTGTAGTATTACCAATAGGCTCTATATTGATTACTTATGGAATTAATTTATCATATAAATTATTTAAAGAGCAAAGTGATAAAAATTTTTTAAAAGATACATTTGGTAAATATGTCTCACCTAAATTAATTGATGATATGTATGAAAATAAAAAATTACCAGAGCTTGGTGGAGAAAGTGGAATAAGGACAGCATTTTTTTCAGATTTGCAATCATTTTCTACAATTTCAGAACAGTTGACATCAAAAGAACTAGTTGACTTATTAAATGAATTTCTTTCTAGTCAAACAGAAATAATACTAAATAATAAAGGTACTTTAGATAAATATGAAGGCGATGCTATTTTATCTTTTTTTGGTGCTCCTTTATTTTTTGAAACTCATGCAAAAGCAGCAATTGATTCAGGAGTATCATGTCAAAATAATTTAGTCAAATTATGTGAGAAGTGGACTTCTGAAGGTGATAAATGGCCAGCCATTGTTCATACAATGAAAATGCGTATTGGTGTAAATACAGGTGAAATGGTAACTGGTAATATGGGTTCTAAACATTTTATGAATTATACAATGATAGGTGATGTTGTAAATATTGCAGCTAGATTAGAATCAGCTGCAAAACAATATGGAATATTCTTTCATACTACTGAAGAAACATTATTTTTCGCTAATGAAGATAATTATTCATGGAGATATATAGATAGAGTTCAATTTGTTGGTAAAACTGTATGGCACCAAACAGTAGAAATATTAGGATTTAAAAAAGATGAGGATGATAGGATTAAAAAATTATCATCGTTATTTAATAAAGCTTTAGAAGAATATTATAATCAAAACTGGGATAAAGCTATTGAATTGTTTAAAAAATCAAATAAATATGAAACATATAAACGGGATGAGGATATAAATCCTAGTAAGATTTTTATAGAAAGAGCTTATGAGTTTAAAAGGTATCCGCCTAGATCTAATTGGAGAGGTGCATTTATTTTGGTGAATAAATAAATTATGAAAAATAATATTTTATGGGTTGATGATGAGATTGAACTATTAGAGTCTCATATTATTTATCTAAGAGATAAAAACTATAATGTTTTAACTGCTAATTCAGGTGAAGATGCAATTGAATTATGTAAAAAATATAAAATTGATTTAATACTTCTAGATGAAATGATGACTGGGATTGATGGTATTGCAACATTGAAAATAATAAAAAATGATTATCCTGATATTCCTGTTATAATGGTTACAAAAAATGAAGAGGAAGATTTTATGGAAGAAGCTATCGCTGAGAAAATTTCATATTATCTTACAAAACCTGTAAATCCGAGTCAAATTCTTATGGCATGTAAAAAACTTCTAGAAAATTCTAAGATTGAAAATGATAAATTAATTAAAGACTTTTTAGAATATGTAAACATAGTTCAAAATTATAATTTTGATGAAATAGATTATAATAATTGGAAGAAAATATATACTGATTTTTCAAATTGGTCATTAAGAATTGAAGAGATTAATAATTTAAGTTTCATTGAAATTTTAAGTGATCAAAAAAAATTATTAAATAAAAAATTCACTAGTTATGTAATTAACAATTATCAAAATTGGATTAAGAATGATGACTCTAGACCGTTGTTATCAAATGATTTATTTAAAAAAACATTCGAACCAATAATTGATAAAAAACAATTAATAATAATTGTAATTGATTGTTTTAGATATGATCAGTGGTTGCAAATTGCTCCAATTTTAAAAGAATCATTTACTATAAAAGAAGATTTACATATGTCGATTTTACCTACAGCAACACCTTTTGCAAGGAATGCAATTTTCAGTGGAATGTTTCCTCAAGAAATAAAAACTAAAAAGTATGATTTATGGAAAAAAATGTTTATTGATGGTAAATATAATAAATATGAAAAAGAATTATTTGAAGAAGCACTAAAGGATAATAAAATAAATAGTAAGTCGTTTCATTATGAAAAAATTATTAATGTTAATGAAGGGAAAAAATTTTATAATAAATTAAATGATTATAAAAATATTGATATTCTTAGTATCGTTGTAAATTTTGTAGATATATTAGGTCATTCAAGATCTGAGTCCCAAATTTTAAAAGAATTAATTCCAAATGAATCTGCATATAGATTAGCTGTTCATAATTGGTTTAAAAATTCTTGGCTAAAAGACTGTTTAATTGAATTGTCTAATTGGGATGCTGATATAGTAATTACATCTGATCATGGGAATACAATGGTTTCAAAGGCTGTTGAAGTAAAAGCTGATAGCTCTGCCTCGTTAGGTGTCAGGTATAAATATGGAAGAAATTTAAATTTTTCAGATAAAGATATTTTGAAAATTAAAAATCCTGAAGATTATGGTTTACCATCTTTTGATGTAAATACTGAATATCTTATTTCAGGTGATAATAAATATTTTGTTTATTCTAATCAATATCATAAATATTCAAATTTATTAAAAAATAGTTTTCAACATGGAGGAATTAGTTTAGATGAAGTCCTAGTCCCTTTAATTCATTTGAGAAATAAAAATGAATGATTTTAAAAATATAATAACAAATAGTACTGAAGAAACTCAAAAATTAGGTAAAAGTTTTTCTAAATATCTAAAACCCGGAAATATTGTTGCTTTAATTGGTAATTTAGCAGCAGGTAAAACATCCTTTGTTAAGGGAGTTTTAAAGGGATTAGATTATAAATATGAAGTTACTTCACCTACGTTTACATTGATTAATGAGTATTATGCTAAGTCTAAAGTAATTCATGTAGATTTTTATAGAGAAGAAAATATTAATAGATGGAATGAACTTGGTTTTCAAAATATGATTAATTCAGATTCAATTATTTTAATTGAATGGGCAGATTTAATACCTGATTTATTACCTGATATTGATTATAAATTATACTTTAAACATAATGGTAATGATATGAGAAAGATTGAACTTAAATGAATTATCTAGCAATAGATACATCGACAGATATTTGTAGTGTTTCAATATTTTGTAACTCAAAATGTGATACATTAGTTAATGAGGGTACAAAAGATCACTCTGAATATTTACCTATTTTTGTTAAAAAATTATTAAAAAATAATAGTATCAATATTAATTTTATTGCATTAAATATTGGACCTGGTTCTTTCACTGGTTTGAAAATAGGTTCATCTTTTTCTAAAGGATTAGCAAAAGCTTTAGATGTACCAATAGTTCCTGTAAATAGCTTTGATATATTAAGTAGAGGAATTAATCTAAATTGTTATTATCTTGCTATTTATTCTCATAGAGACTTTGCATTTTATACTTATTATAAAAAGGGTACAGAAAACAAATTAAAATGTGATAAAATATCAAATCTTAATGGAGATAAAGTTTATGGCTATGGTTTCCCTAATGAATTGAATTTAGAGTATGTTGAAGTAAAACCATGTTCAAAAAAAGTTGGATTGGTTGGTTTAGAGCAATATGAATTATATAAAAATAAAAGTATTAATGAAATAAATCCAATTTATCTTATGAAAAAGAGTAATTAATTATGACTGAATGGTTTAGAAGAAAATCAAAGAATATTAAGACTTTTTATAAAAAGGATACAACTGAAGGAAGTTGGATTAAATGTCCAAGTTGTACTGAAGTTATTTATAAAAAAGTTTTACAAGATAATTTTTCAGTTTGTTCTAATTGTAATTTTCATTTTAGACTTAATGTTTATAAATATTTAGATTTAATTGTTGATGATGGAAAATTTGAAGAATTTGGTAAGAGTATAGTTTCAGTAGATCCATTAAATTTTAACGCTCAAAAAAAATATTCTGAGCAAATAGAACAATATAAAAAGAAAACAGGTGTTAATAGTGCTGTTATAACAGCTTCAGCAAAGATAAATGAAATAGATACTATTATAGCTGTGATGAATTTTGAATTTATTGGTGGTAGTATGGGCTCAGTTGTAGGACATAAAATTGGGATGGCTATTGATAAAGCGGATTCATTAAAAGTTCCTCTAATTATTATTACTGCTTCAGGTGGTGCTAGAATGCAAGAAGGTGCAATAAGTTTAATGCAATTAGCAAAAACGACTACTAAATTAGCAAGTTTTTCAAAAAATGGGGGGTTATATATAACAGTTTTAACAGATCCTACAACTGGGGGAATATCTGCAAGTATTGGTATGCTTGGTGATATTATTTTAGCTGAACCAAAAGCTCTAGTTGGTTTTGCTGGCCCTAGAGTTATAAAACAAACAATTGGTCAAGATCTTCCTGAGGAATTTCAAAGGTCGGAGTTTTTATTAAAAAAAGGTTTTATAGATAAAATTGTATATAGAAATGATTTAAAATCTTCTTTATCTACATTTATTAATTTTCTTTATAAAAAATGAAAAATACAATAATCATATTAGATTATGGATCACAATATACACAGCTGATTGCAAGAAAAATTCGTGAGCTTCAAGTTCATTCTATTATTTTGCCCTATGATTATAACCCTGAAAAGATTAAACAGTATAATGTAAAAGGAATAGTTTTATCTGGAGGTCCCTCAAGTGTTTATGAAAAAGATGCTCCATTATTGAATAAAGATATTTTTTCATATGATGTACCTATCTTTGGTATATGCTATGGTTTCCAATTACTGGTAAAACACTTTAATGGAATTGTTGAGAGTTCTAAAAAAGCCGAATATGGTAGCTCAAATATCATATTTAAATCAGGGTCATGCTTGTTTAATCAAATCAAATCAAATAATACTGTATGGATGAGTCATGGTGATAAAGTATCTAAAGTTCCCTCTGATTGGAATATCACTAGTGAATCAGAAAACAAAATTATTTCATCTTCAGAGAATCATAATGACAAAGTTTATGGCGTGCAGTTTCATCCAGAAGTGATGCATACTGATAATGGAAAACAGATTATTCATAATTTTTTATTTAATATCTGTAAAGCTAAACCAGATTGGACAGCATCAGAATTTATTTCTGAGCAAATAATTAGTATTAAAAATACTGTAAAAGATGATAATGTAATTTGTGCATTAAGTGGCGGTGTTGATTCCACTGTTGTAGCTTGTTTGTTAAAAAAAGCATTAGGTTCCAAAGTTGAGTGTGTTTTTGTTGATCCTGGTTTATTAAGAAAAAATGAAGTAAAAGAAGTTATTCATATGTATAATACTTATTTAAATCTAGATGTTACTTTATTAAATAAATCATTAGAATTCTTAAATGCATTAGATGGTATTAAAGACCCCGAGAAAAAAAGAAAAATAATTGGAAATAAATTTATTGAAGAATTTGAAAATTACTCTTCTAAATTAGATAATGTGAAATTCTTAGCTCAAGGGACACTTTATCCTGATGTTATTGAATCAGGAGGATATGGGAAAGTGGCAGATAAAATTAAGTCCCATCATAATGTTGGTGGCTTACCTGAAAAAATGAAATTTAAATTAATTGAACCTGTAAATGAGTTGTTTAAAGATGAGGTTAGAAGTATCGGAGTTGAACTTGGAATACCTAAAGGTTTTATTGGAAGGCATCCTTTTCCTGGTCCTGGACTTGGGATTAGAATAATGGGTAGAATAACTAATGAAAGATTAGATGTCTTGAAAAATGCTGATGATATTTTTATTAAAATTCTAAAAGATTCAGGCTATTATGATAAAATATGGCAAGCATTTTGTGTATTACTACCAATCAAAACAGTAGGCGTTATGGGAGATAAAAGAACTTATGATAATGTTATTTGTCTAAGAATGGTAACAAGTGTTGATGGTATGACGGCTGATTGGTTTGATTTACCATCAGATATTCTTAAATTATGTTCAAATAAGATAGTTAACCAGGTTAAAGGTGTTAATAGAGTTGTTCTTGATGTAACATCAAAGCCGCCTGGAACTATAGAATGGGAATAATTTATGTGTGGAATTGTTGGATACATAGGTCATAAAAAAGCTTCGGATATCATTATAAAAGGTCTTAAAAGACTTGAATATAGAGGGTATGATTCTGCTGGCTTAAGTACCATGGAAAGTGATAATATTTTTACTTCAAAGTGTAAAGGGAAAATTACAGATTTAGAAAATCTTTCCACCATTAAAGACCATTTAAATTCTTATGGCATTGGTCATACAAGATGGGCAACACATGGTGAGCCAAATATCAGTAATGCGCATCCACATAATGATATAGATAATGTTTTTAGCTTAATACATAACGGTATCATTGAAAATCATTATTCAATAAAAGAGTATTTATCTTCTAAGGGAATAGAATTTAAAAGTGATACCGATACTGAAGTATTAGTGCAATTTATAAGTTATATATATAAAACAAACAAATTAGATTTTTATAATACAGTTAAAGCTGTTTTAAAAGAAGTTAAAGGTACTTATGGTATTGTTGTTATGTGTAAGGATGAACCTGGAAAATTAGTGGCTGCTAAAAATGGTAGTCCCTTATTGATTGGTATAGGTGAGAATGAAAATTTTCTAGCTTCTGATGCATCTGCAATATTAGATGAAACTCGTAATATATTTTATTTAGAAGATGGTGAAATAGCTGAGATAACCACAGAATCTTATAAAGTTACTCACATAGAACATAATCAAGAAATTGTTAAGGATATTGAAGAGATTGAATTTTCTTTAGATCAAATTGAAAAAGGAAATTTTAAACATTTTATGTTAAAGGAAATTTATGAGCAACCAAAAGCTATAGAAGATGCAATAAGGGGTAGAATAGATTTAAATAATAATGTAAAACTTGGTGGTATAGCTAATTATGTGGATAGAATTATAGAATCTGAGAATATTTTTATTACTGCTTGTGGAACTTCTTGGCATGCTGCTCAAATAGGAAGTTACTTGCTTGAAGATATTCTTCATAAACCAGTTAAAGTTGAATATGCTTCTGAGTTTAGATATAGGAATAAATCAATTGATGAAAAATCGCTATTAATTGTAATAAGCCAATCAGGTGAAACAGCAGATACATTGGCAGCTATTTCTAAAGCAAAAGAAAAAAATGCATTAACATTAGGTATAGTGAATGTTGTGGGAAGTACTATTGCAAGAGAAACAGACTGTGGAATTTATATGCATGCTGGTCCTGAAATTGGTGTTGCTTCAACTAAGGCATTTACAACACAAGTAGTTATATTGATTTTATTTGCAAATTTTTTGGCACAAAGAAAAAATATCGATAAATCTAAATTATATTTAAAGGACCTTAAAAATACTCCGCATTTAATAAAAGATATTTTAAATTTATCTGATCAAATATATGAAATAGCAAAAGAATATTCTGAAGCATCAAATTTCTTGTATTTAGGAAGAGGATATCAATTTCCAGTTGCATTAGAGGGAGCTCTAAAATTAAAAGAAATTTCATATATTCATGCTGAAGGATATCCTGCAGCTGAGATGAAGCACGGACCTATAGCATTGATTGACAAATTGATGCCAGTTGTTATTATAGTGACAAAAAATGGTTTTGATAAAATATTATCAAATATTCAAGAGGTTAAATCAAGAGGTGGTAAAATTATTACAATAACTACTGTTGATAGTAAGATTCTTAAAGACTTATCAGATCATTACATATTCCTTTCTAATACTATTAATATTTTAAATGCAATAACACCAATTTTAACTTCTGTTCCTCTACAATTGTTAGCATATCATATAGCTGTTTTGAAAGGTTGCAATATAGATCAACCTAGAAATTTAGCTAAAAGTGTTACTGTTGAGTAGGATTTGATAGTTCTTTAGTAATTTATTTTAATGAATAAAGATCTTAAAAAATTAATTGAATTAGAAAGAAAAAAAATTAAAAATCATTTACATATTGGGAATGGTTTAATTAATCTTGATTCTATTCTAAATCAATTATCAAAAAAAAACAAGTCTGAAGTAATAGATTGGTCTACTAAACAACCTGTAACTGATGAAAAGATATTAT
>Ga0066863_10001727_pt1 | contig 10780 bp, 9 predicted proteins | sample ETN02SmetaG_2_FD_65495 | JGI IMG/M metagenome (GOLD analysis project Ga0066863, IMG submission 65495) | Marine microbial and viral communities from oxygen minimum zone, Eastern Pacific Ocean - ETNP2014F10-02SV253 | ecosystem: Environmental > Aquatic > Marine > Oceanic ...
AATTTTGTAAAATTTATATCTTCGATATCAAAAAAAAGGAGAAATAGTAAGAATTTTCAAAATATAGGTGGGTTTGGCTCTATAACAAATATACCTAGAAATATTAAAAATCCACAACTTGTGGCAAGTACTGATGGTGTTGGAACTAAAATTGAAATTGCAAATGAATTAAGTAAGTTTGATACAATTGGGATAGACCTTGTCGCTATGTGTGTGAATGATCTGATAGTTCAAGGTGCTACACCACTTATTTTTTTGGACTATATTTCAATAAACAAAGTTGAGACAATAAAATTAAAAAAAATAATTAAAGGCATAATTAAAGGATGTAAAATATCTAAATGTGAGCTGGTTGGTGGAGAAACTGCAGAAATGCCAGGAACTTATTCAAAAGGAAAATTTGATATCGCAGGATTTTCAGTGGGTATAGTGGATAAAAAAAAAATTTTAAATAAATCAAAAATTAAATTAAATGATTTGATACTTGCAGTACCTTCTAGCGGTATTCATTCAAATGGATACTCTTTGGTGAGGCATATATTAAAAAAAAAAAAAATTCATCTAAAGAAAAGTAAATTTTTAAAAAAAGAGTTAATTAGACCCACAAAAATTTATGTAAGAGAAGTATTAAATTTAATTAGCAAAAAATTAATAAATAGTTGTGCTAATATTACTGGAGGTGGAATAGTAGAAAATATTAAAAGAATTTTACCAAAAAATTTTTCAGCAAATATTGATTTAGGAAATATAAAACCAAATAAAATTTTCAAATGGATTCATTCACAAGGAGTTGTTGATGAAGAAATTATAAAAACTTTTAATTGTGGAGTTGGTTTCTGTATAATTGCTAAACCAAAAAATTTAAAAAAAATAAAAAAAAATTTTTCAAAAAATTTTCAACCTTATGTTATAGGAAAAATAATTAATGGAAAAAAAAAAGTTGATTTAAATGGAAAAATTAAATGGTAAAAAAAGATTAAAAGTTTGTGTTTTTATATCAGGAAGAGGCACCAACCTAAAATCTCTTATAAAATTCTCTCAAAAAAAAAACTCTAAAATAAAAATATCTTTAGTTGTAAGCAATAATAAAAAAGCAAAAGGTTTGGTTATTGCTAAAAAATATAAGATTAAATGTTTAATTGTTAATTATTTAAATAAAAATAAAGCAGAAGATAAAATTTTGACAAATCTTAAAAAAAATAACATTAATTTTATATGCTTGGCAGGTTTTATGAAAATAATTTCAAAAAAAATTATAAATAAGTATAGTGGCAAAATTTTAAATATTCATCCATCTCTACTTCCAAAATATAAAGGTCTAGACACTCACAAAAGAGTTATAATGAATAAAGAAAAATTTTCAGGATGTACAATTCATTTGGTTAATCCTAAACTGGATTCTGGAAAAATAATTCTTCAGAAAAAAATTAAAGTATTAAAAAATGATGATGAAAAATCTTTAGCAAAAAGATTGATTAAAATAGAAAATGAATTGTATCCAATAGCTTTAAAAAAGTTTTTATCAACTAATCTTTAAAAAAAAATTCTATTTCAATTTTTGCATTTTCTTGACTATCTGACCCATGAACTGAGTTCTTGTCTATAGAAATTCCATATTTTTTTCTTAATGTTCCCTCTTCTGCTTTTGCTGGATCTGTTGCTCCCATTAACTTTCTATTCTCTAAAACTGCATTTCCCTTTTCAAGTATCATAACATAAATTGGGCCTGAAGATAAATATGAACATAAGTCATTATAAAATGGCTTTGATTGGTGAACTTGATAAAATTTTTCAGCCTCATGTTTTTCAAGTTTAATTTTTTTTTCCTTTATTATATTAAAATTGTTATTTTTGAATTCTTGTTTAATCTCATTGTCAAGATTTCTCTCAACAGCATCTGGTTTTATTATTGAAAGTGTCTGTTCAATACTATTCATAATTTTCCTCCACAAATTTATTTAATAATCTGACGCCATATCCAGTTGCTCCCCACGAGTTTAGAGCTCCCGCGTATTTTGAAAAAGCCATTCCAGCTATGTCAAGATGAACCCATGGTGTTTTGTTAATAATAAATCTTTGTAAAAATTGTGCAGCTGTTGTTGAGCCAGCACCACCCACATAATTTATATTTTGCATGTCTGCATTTTTAGATTCCATAAGTTTATCGTAGTTTTTATGTAAAGGTAACCTCCATACTTTTTCATCAACTTTTTCTCCAGCATCATAAATCTGTTTTGATAGTTTGTCGTCGTTTGAAAAAAGTCCTGCATATTCTGATCCCAATGAAACAATTATAGCTCCTGTTAAAGTTGCTAAGTCGACAATAAAATTAGGTTTAAATTTTTTTTCAGTAAAAGATAAAGCGTCTGCTAATACCAATCTTCCTTCTGCATCAGTGTTTAATATCTCTATAGTTTTTCCGCTATAGGATTTTACAATATCTCCAGGTCTTTGAGCGTTACCTCCTGGCATATTTTCAACAAGACCAACAACACCTACTGCATTTATTTTTGCTTTTCTTAGCGCAAAACTTTTCATTAATCCTACAACAACTGCAGAACCTGCCATATCATATGTCATATCTTCCATAAACCTAGCTGGTTTTAAAGAAATTCCACCAGTATCAAAACAAACTCCTTTTCCAACAAATGCTAAAGGTTTTGATTTAGATTTATTTCCTTTCCATTCGATGGTTACAAGATAAGATCCTCTAATACTTCCTTGTCCAACTCCAAGTAAAGCATTACATCCTAATTTTTTTAATTTTTTTTTATTATAGACAGTTACTTTTAATCCAAACTTTTTTAACTTGATCAATCTTTTTACGTATTCATCTGGATGCAAAATATTTCCTGGCTCTGAAACCAGATCTTTTGTAAAATTAACACCATTTAAAACTGCATCTAATCTATATTTTTTTTTTAAATTAATCTGGTTTTTACTTTTTAAAATATTAATATTTATTATTTTTTTAGTTTTTTTTGTTTTATATAAATTAAATTCATAAGCTTTTAATTGAGCTCCATGTAAAAATTCATTTAAAAAAATTTTGTTTTTTATTGATGCAAAATTAGAACCAAATAAAGTTACATTCTCAATTTCATTATTTTTAATATAATCATAAAATTTAGCACCTAATTTTTCTGAATGTTGTTCATCCTCCTTGTTGACTAATAATATGGTTAAAAGTTTTTTATCAAAATCAATATTGATAAAATCAATTTTACTTTTTTTAATATTTTTGCTTTTTTTTAAATAATTAACTATTTTTTGATTTGTTTTATCGTCAAAAAAACCCTTAAATTCTGAAATTTTAGTATCTCTATCTAAAAATAAGGCGTTATTCTTGGATAGGCTTTTTTTAGCATCTAAATAATTTATTTTTAAAGTCATTTATATTAAATATAGTATAGGTTGAAATGTATATATGTATCAAAATAATAAATTTCAATGAAAAAATTAATATTTAGAAATATTTTTAAAGATATAACCTCCTTCTTTTTAATTACTTCTCTTTCTTTAACTATAATTGTTTGGGTAATTCAATCAGTTAACTATTTAGATTTTGTATCTGAAGATGGGCATAGCTTTAAGGTATATTTTATGTTTTCATTATTATCTCTTCCAAAAATATTTAGCAATTTAGTCTTATTTGTTTTCTTCATTTCTGTTTTTTTTACTCTCTCAAAATATGAAGAAAACAATGAAATTTTAATTTTTTGGACACATGGTATAAAAAAAACTGAATTTATTAATAAATTAATAAAGTTTTCAATTTTATATTTTTTTATCAGCATTATTTTAAATATAGTTATAGTTCCTAAAACACAAAGTTTAGCAAAATCATTTATTAGAGAATCTAATATTGATTACTTTCCATCATTAATAAAAACTCAACATTTTAATGATACGGCGCAAGACTTAACTATATTTGTAGAAAAAAAAACAAATAGCGGCTTAATAAAAAATATTTTTATTAGAGAAAATTACAAAGAAAATAAAGCGCAAATAATAAGTGCTAAAGAAGGAATATTGGTTAAAAAAAATAATTCTTATTATTTAATCCTTTATAATGGTAATATTATAAATTTAGACACTAAAAATACAAATATAATTAAATTTAAAAAATCAGAATTTAACTTATCTAAGTTTGAAACCAAATCGACAATATTTCCAAAAATTCAAGAAACTGATTCGAGAAAACTGGTTGAATGTATAAGTTCATTCATAAATTATAATAAAGGTTTTTTTGAAGAATTTTTTAGATGTGATGAAAGCTCTATAAATGCTGTTTTTAAAGAAATGTACAAAAGATTGATAGTACCATTCTACATTATTATTTCTGCATTTATTGCAGGATGCTTGATAATAAAATCAAAAACGCAATTTGATTTTTTTAAATTTAAAAGTGTGATTTTTTTGTTAGGGTTTATATTTATAATTTTTTCAGAAGCTTCAAGTAATTTATTGACATTTTTTAATTTATTTAAATCATCTATCGTTACAATACCATTTTTATTAATTCTATTAAGTTATTTTACCCTTAACATTTCAAAAAAATTTAAAAAATTATGAAACTACAAATATATAAGTCATACATAATAAAATCTTTTTTATCTTATTTTTTTGTAGTCACTTTAATCTTTTTTATATTAGGTTTTTTTTTAAATATCTTAGAAGAAATTATTTTTTTAGAAAAATATAATGTTAATATTTATTATCCTATACTTTTAACTTTTTTAAATACACCTTCTATTCTATTCGAAATTTTTCCTTTTATTTTTTTGATTTCTTCTCAATTACTTTTTATAAATATTCAAGAAAATGAAGAATTAAATTTACTAAAAGTTACTGGAATAGATAATTTTTCATTAATAAAATTGTTAATTTTTTTATCATTAATATTAGGTTTTTTTATTACAATATTTTTTTACACATTTTCATCAAATTTAAAACACAACTATTTAACGATCAAAAATAAATTTACTAATGATAACAAGTATTTGGCCGTAATAAATGATAATGGCTTATGGATTAAAGATGAGTATGCTGAAAACAAATACATTATAAATGCTGACGAATTTGATAATACTAAATTAAAAAATGTTACAATTAATCAATTAGATGAAAAATTTAACTTAAAAAGTATTATTGTTTCTGAAGAAGCTGACATTGAACTTAACGAATGGAAATTAAAAAATGTTAAAATATTTTATAATGATGGAAAGAAAGAAAATTTAAAAAAATTATTAATAAATACAAATTTTAATAGAAAAAAATTGAATAGCATATTTTCTAATCTAACATCATTAAACATTTTACAATTAATTGATCTATCTAAAGATTATAAAAAACTTGGATTATCGAACGTTGAGATAAAGTCCCACTTGTATAAATTGTATTCATTCCCAATACTTTTATCAATTATGACTACTTTAGGATCAATACTAATTTTAAATTTCAAATACAATAGATCAAAATTTTTTAATTTATCTATAGGAATTATATTGTCAGTATTAATTTACTACATTATATATTTTTTTAATTTATTAGGCATAACAGAAAATACATCTCTAATTTTATCAATAAGTGGCCCGATGATTATTTTGATTTTGCTCTGTACAATTTTACTGATTAGAATTAATGAAATATAGATTTTTAATAAACATTTTATTTGTATTTTTTATTTTACAAGGCATTTTAAATGCTGAACAATTCAACATTGAATCTTCTAAAATAAATATTTTAAATAAAGGAAATTTAATTGAAGCAAAAAATGGTGTAAAAATTATTTCTAATGATGGTATTGAGATTACAACTAATGAATTAATTTATGATAAAGAAAATCTAATTTTAAAACTAAATGGAGAAGTAAAAATAATTGACAAAAAAAATAATATTAATAGCGAAGGAAAAAAATTTATTTACTATAAAAATTTAGAAAAAATAGTATCTATAGGAAAAACAAATTCAATAATTAAACAAAATTTTTTTTTAGAAGGTGAAGATTTGATTTATGAAAGAAATATTTTTGAAATTTATTCTGACAAAAAAACTAAAATTAAAGATTTAAATAACAACATTTTTTTTGCTGACAAATTTAAATTAAATATAAATACAAATATACTCAAAGCAAAAGATCTTTCCTTTCATGATAATATAAATAATAAATATTATTTGAGTTTTGCTGTAATAAATTTAAATGATAAAAAATTTTTAGGTTCAAACGTATCTATCGATTTTGAAGATTCGCTATTTGGAAATAATGAAAATAATCCAAGACTAAAAGCGAATAGTATTGTTTCTGAAAATAACCAAACGAAAGTATATAAAGGTAGTTTTACCACATGTAACCAGAAAAAAGATAAATGCCCACCTTGGTCAATATATGCAGAAGAAGTGACTCACAAAAAAAAAGAAAAAAAGTTAGAATATAAAAATGCATGGCTTAAAATATACGATAAGCCAATTTTATATTTTCCATATTTTTTCCATCCTGATCCAACTGTAAAACGTCAATCAGGATTCTTAATGCCTAGTTTCCAAGCTTCAAACAATTCTGGCACATCATTACAAATACCTTATTACAAAGTCATTTCTGACAGGAAAGACATAACTTTTTACCCAAGGTTATTTTTTGATAATGAAATATTACTTCAAACAGAATATAGACAAGCAAATAAAAATTCCGATTTAGTTTTAGATTTTAGCTTTAATAAAGATAGTTCAAATACAAAAAATCATTTTTTTGCTGATGTCTCTTCAAAAAAACAAAATAACATTTTAGACTTCCATTTAGAATCTGTTTCAAATGATAATTATTTAAAAAAAAATAATATTAAGTCTTCTATAATGGAAGATAATTCAACATTGCATTCCTATGTTAAGTATGACTATTTTAATAACGATTCTTCGCTTGACATAACTTTTGAAGTTTATGAGCACTTAAATAAAGATAAAACCAGTAGATATGAATATATTTATCCAAATTTTAATTACGAAAAGAATCTATCTTATAATAATGAATTAAATGGAGAGCTTTTATTTAGCGCGAAAGGTTTTCAAAAAAATTATAATACAAACGCTGATGAAACAATTTTGATCAATGATTTGTTATTTAACTCCTACCTGTTTGCAGACTCTGCTATTGATGGTTTGCAAAATAATTACAAATTTTTAATTAGAAATTTAAATTCTAATTCTAATAATTCTAATAATTTTAAAAGCGGAACAGATCAAAAATTATTATCTACAGCAATAATTGAATCTAGTTTGCCGTTGAAAAAAGAAAGTGAAAATTTTAATAATTATTTAACACCAAAAATTTCTTTTAGGTACAGCCCCAATTCAACAAAAAATAATTCAAATTTAAACAAAGAAATAGGATATGATACTATTTTTTCAGTTGACCGAATAGATGATAAGGCTGTAGAAGGTGGTGAGTCTATAACGCTTGGAATAGAATATTCATCAAGAAACAGAAAAGATCAAGATTATATAAATCTGTCTTTAGGAAGTATATTGAGACTAAATGAAAATCCAGATTTGCCAAAAATCCATGGAATTTCAGAAAAAAGATCGGATTTGATAGGTACTTTTGAATTTATACCTTCAAAATTTTTTGATTTAAGTTATCAATTCTCTTTGGATAAAAACCTTGAAGAATCTAATTATGATTTAATTGAAACAAATATTACAATAAATAATTTTGTAACTAGTTTTGAATATTTGGAAGAAGATAACTATCTAAATCAAGATAGTTATATAAAAAATAATACTAAATTTAATTTTGATAAAAATAATTCAATTAGTTTTGAAACGTCAAAAAACTTAGATCAAAATATTGCTAATTATTATAATTTAATTTATGAATACGAGAACGATTGTTTGACTGCTGCAATTGAATATAACAAAAACTACTATTCTGATGGAGATTTAAAGCCAGAAGAAAATTTATTTTTTTCTGTAAAAATAATTCCATTTGGAAAAATTAATTCTCCATCAATAGCTAAATAAAAAATGAACATAAAGAAATTATTCTATGTACTGCTAATATTTATTTTATTTATAGATTACTCAAAAGCAGAACAAAAAGTCATAATTGAATTACAAATAGGTAATGAAATATTAACTAATATCGATTTTAAAAATGAACAAAATTATCTAATAGCTTTAAATAATAATTTAAAAAATATTCCTAAAAACCAACTTAAACAATTAGCCAAAGAATCTTTAATTAGAGAAAAAATTAAAAAAAATGAGTTAATAAAATATTTTGATTTTAATGAATCAGATAAATACATTGAACAAATACTTAATGATTTTTATAAAAAATTAAATTTTGAAAACGAAAAAGAATTTATTAATTATTTATCAAATTATAACTTAAAAATTTCTGATATTAAAGAAAAACTAAAAATAGAAACTCTTTGGAATGAATTAATTTATAAAAAATTTATTAATCAAATCCAAATTGACAAGAAAGAAATTAGGAAAAAAATTGAAAAACAAAAAAATTCTGTGATTGAATACAACTTAAGTGAGATACTTTTTGAACTTAAAAGTAACGAAAATTTAACTGATAAATATAATTTAATATTAGAAAATATTAATAATTCTGGTTTTGAAAATAGTGCAAATATATTTAGCATAAGTGATAGTTCTAAATTTGGTGGAAAAATAGGATGGGTTGATCAAACTCAATTGCATGAAAAAATGTTAAATCAAATAAAAATTATTGATATTGGAAAACTAACAGGGCCAATTCAAACCAACGGTGGATATCTTTTAATTAAATTAAATAATAAGAGAGAAAAAAAATTAAAGATAGATCTTGATAACGCTATAAAAAAAAGAATAATTGAAGAAAAAAATAGACAATTAAATCAATTTTCCTTAATTTATTATAACAAGATTAAACAAAATACATTCATTAGTGAAAAATAATCCTTTATTAGTAGTGCTTGGTGAACCTAATAGTGTTTTTACAGAATTATTATTTAAAGCTTTTAAAAAAAAAATTTTTCAAAAATCTAATAACCCTATTTTGTTAATTGGATCGACAAATTTGTTAAAAGCACAAATGAAATCACTTAAATATTCAATTAAAATTAACAATATAGAAAATATAAAGTCACATAATTTTAATTTAAAAAAAAATTTAATAAATATTATTAATGTTAATTACAATTTTAAAAAATCTTTTACCGAAATTTCTGATAGGTCAAATTTATACATTAATAATTGTTTTAAAACTGCTTTAAAATTATTAAAAAAAAAATCTGCAGTTGGATTAATAAATGGTCCTATTTCTAAAACTCATTTTTTAAAAAAAAAACATTTAGGTATTACGGAATATTTGTCAAACAAAACTAAAACTAAAACAAAACCTACTATGTTGATATATAATCCCAACTTTTCAGTTTGTCCTATTACTACACATCTTCCTATTAATCAGGTAAGTAAAAAATTAAATAAAAGAAAAATTATAAATGATGTAATCAATATAAATAATTTCTATAAAAAAATTCTTAAAAAAAAACCAAAATTTGCGGTTTTGGGTTTAAATCCTCATTGTGAATCCATTGAAAATGTAAGTGAAGAAAAAAAAATTATTATACCTTCAATTAATTATTTAGTTAAAAATAAAATTATTATAAATGGACCATTTTCAGCAGATACTTTTTTTTCAAAACAAAATATAAACCATTATGATATTGTTATTGGAATGTATCATGACCAAGTTCTTGTACCAATGAAAACAATATTTAACTTCAATGCTATAAATTTAACTTTGGGCTTGTCTTTTTTAAGAGTATCTCCTGATCATGGTACAAATTATTTGATGATAGGAAAAAATAAATCTAATCCGCAATCTTTAATTTCTTCAATTGCTTTTTTTAACAAAATTAAATGAAGGTAAAAAATCCTAAAAAAAGCTTAGGACAAAATTTTTTAACTGATAAAAATATCGTCAATATTATTGTAAATACAGGTGATATAAAAAAAAATGACATTGTTCTTGAAGTGGGTCCAGGAACTGGAAATCTTACAGAAGAAATTTTATCAAAAAATCCTAAAAAGTTATTTGCTGTTGAAAAAGACAAATCTTTAGTAAAAAAATTACATGAAAAATTTAAAGAAAAAATTATTTTAATTAATGATGATATTTTAAAGATTGATGAAAAAAAATACTCTAAAGATCCTATGGTTGTTTTTGGAAATCTGCCTTACAACATTTCTACTCAAATTTTAATTAAATGGATAAGATATAATAATTTAAATAATACTTTTAAAAAATTTATTTTAATGTTTCAAAAAGAAGTAGCTGAAAGAATAATTGCAAAAACTAATAGCAAAAACTATGGACGGCTTGCAGTTTTATCTTCATGGAAATTGAAGATAGAAAAAGTTATAGATGTTTCACCTAATTCTTTTTACCCAATCCCAAAAGTTAAAAGTACTATCTTATTAATTGAACCAAGAAGTGAATATTTTAATTTAAAAAATTCTAAGAATTTAGAACATATAACTAATATTTTTTTTAACCAACGACGGAAAATGATCAGAAAGCCTTTGAATATAATTTTTAAAAATTCAAATGAAATATCTAAAAAACTTAATATCAATATCAGTGATAGACCTCAAAATTTATCATCATCAAAATATTTTGAAATATGCAGAGAGTATGAAAAATTATATTTTTAATTTTTTTATATGATTTAAAATATTACTTTTATCATAATTGCTATCTAAGTTTTTTTTTTTTTTATTAATAAAT
>Ga0066863_10001772_pt1 | contig 10636 bp, 10 predicted proteins | sample ETN02SmetaG_2_FD_65495 | JGI IMG/M metagenome (GOLD analysis project Ga0066863, IMG submission 65495) | Marine microbial and viral communities from oxygen minimum zone, Eastern Pacific Ocean - ETNP2014F10-02SV253 | ecosystem: Environmental > Aquatic > Marine > Oceanic ...
CCAAGTTTTAAAAGAATTACAATAAAACCTTTAATAAATATATTATTAAAAAATATTTTCAGTTCAATATCAGCAGGTTTATTGATTATGTCGGTTTACTTTAATTATACTTTTGTTGATTTTATCCCAGTAGCAGCTATTTTGTTATTAATATTAATATTTTTGACAAGAAGAACGAAAGATTATTATGTTCAAGAATTAATTAAAGCAATTGATGATAGAACTTTGTCTCTAGATGATGCTTCAGCATATATCACTGATGATAGTGAGATGTTAAATATTATTAAGGATAAACTAATAGAGGAAAAGAAAAATCGATACTTTATATTGAGTTTGCTTGATAAATCAATTTTAGATAAATGTAAAGAAACAATGGGTGAAATATTTTTTGATAGTGATGCTATGACTCAGAAGTTAATTTTGAAACATCTTGTAAATGATGAAAAAATAATTTCCTCAGACTATTTAAAAAAAGAAATAGATAATGACTCTGAAATATCAACAGAAAGTTTAGATATTCTTTGTAGAAGAAATATTGATAATATTGAAAAGATAAATGAAAATTTATTTAGTATTGGAAATGAGAGATTAAAATTTTCAGCCTACAATAATAGTATTAAATATGATTATCAATCAAAGGATAGAGCATGTGATTTAATTAAAAAAAATCTAAAGGATCAGAGTAATTTAACAAGTCTAATTGATTGTATTTCTCCTGAATCATATATTTTTTCTAAGGATGAAATAATTAATTTATTTTCAAGTATTGAATATGATGATTTTATAAATAGTCTCAAGTTTGTTTCTTTAAATAATTGTGATAGAGAAGTACTTGAGATAATTTTTAAAAGGCTCCCAGATGGTTATTATCTTAATAATAATGTTAAAAAAATGTTTAACATTTTAAATAATAATGATTTATATAAGTTTTTAGAATATAAATTTTTAGACTATTCTGTAACAAATCAAACCAAAAAATTAATTAACGATATTGTTCGTTTTTTAGATGATGAAAAATATATTCCTCTTTATATTGAATATATCAATTTAACTACATTTGATTATGAAATATTAGAAAATGTTTTTGATACATTAATATATTTTAAAAATAAATATAAGCAGTATTTTATAGAAAATAAAATTTCAGATGATCTAATTGAGAAGCTGATTTATTCACAATTTTATGATATTAATCTTTTATATCAATTAAGTGAATCAAAAGAATCAAATAGATTAATAAAAGAGTTTTATGATAATAAAGTAAAAGATAATTCAAGAATCTTAATGAAGATTATGTACTTTTTTAATGAAAGTTTATTTAGTAAAAATTTACAGCTAACAATTTTTGAGAAGAATATTTATAAATCTAAAGTAATTGAAATATTTGAAGAATCATTAAATGTTGATTTTAAAAATAAGATAATTCCTATCATTGATGATATTACTCTTTTAGAAAAAAATAATACTGGATTGAAATTGTATAATCAGTTAAATACTGTTACTTTAGATAGTATATATAGTAAAAGTAATATTAATCAAGATCCATGGTATTATTTTATTGTATTAGCTGATTTAAGTTCAGAAAAGAGTAATGATGTAGATTTTAATCAATTAATTAATAATAGATATTTTAAATTATTATTTAATAACTTAAATTTTAATGAAAAAGATATTTTTAATAAATCTAATAATGAATCAATTTTCAAAGCTATGATAACGAATTTAGAAAAAACACTTTATCTTAAAGATTCTAGTATATTTGATGGTATTCCTGCAAAGGAATTAATTCATATTGCAAATAATCTAAAAGAGGTAAGTCTACTTTCTGAAGAAAAGATTTTTAATGATGGTGATATCGGAGACTCCATGTATTTTATTGTAAAGGGTGATATCAAAATATTAAAAGGAAATTTAGAGCTTGTAACGCTTAAAAAAGGTGATTATTTTGGTGAGATGGCTCTCTTAGATGGAGAATCAAGATCTGCAGATGCTGTTACTTCTACTGATTCAATTTTATTAAGATTAGATGCAAATGATTTCGATAAAATTATGTACTCAAATGATAAGATAGTTAAGGGTATTTTATCGATGCTATCACAAAGATTAAGAAAAGCTAACGAACTCTTAAATAAATCGAAGTAAAGCTATTTACTGAGAAATGAAGTTTTATTCTTAAATTTCTTTTCAAAACTATCATAGTAAAAATTAACTTGATAATAAAAATCTGCTATTTTTTCATCAATAACAAAAGAATTGTCTGCAATTATTTCTCTAGCAGGAAATTGAATTTCAAGTCCTCTTTTAAATTCATTAATACTTAAGTCTAAAGTATTATTTAATTTTAAAACCTCATTTAAAATAAGCACTTCATATAGCCTAACAAGATTTTTTTGATTTGTTATAAGTATTGGTTTTAAATCACTTTCTAAATTCCAATAATTTTGTAATTCTTCTTTAAAATTATAGTTCTCTGTTAAAACCACTTCTTCTATAACCATACTTGGTCTAAAGAAATTTTGATTATCACTTATAGATGGGTTAATTTTTATAAGTATACCTCTGCGAGGATCATCGATAATTGAGAAATAATTTTTTAATTTATCAACTTTATGGTTTTTATTATGATTAAAAAATATAATTTTTTCAGAGTTAACAGAATTAAAGTATTCTTCTCGTTCAATTATATCATATATCATTCTTTGAGTAATTACTCTTTCACCTGGGATAAAACCGTTTTGAATATTTTCTATAATAGTTTTTTGTTCATCTGATTCTGGAGAAATTATCTTAGAAGATTCTTTAACATAATTAAGATAATCACTATTTGTTATAAAACTTAAATCATAAACATCTGATTCTTTTAATCTGTAGCTATTTGGAAATAATTTATTGCCAAAAGAATCAAACATTTTAGCATCTTGAGGAATTACTCTACTGAAATTATCAGAATTATCTTCTATTATGTGTGGAGTTATCACAACAATAACCTCTTTTTTTATAATTTGCTTAGCTTTCCATGTAAATAATTTTCCAAGCCAAGGTATTTTAGATATAAGTGGTATTTTCCCTTCGCTGTCAGATTCTTTATTGCTAATTAAACCACCAATGATAAATGGAGTATTATCAGCTACTTTAACATAAGATTCAACTTTTCTATTATTAATTATAGGTGCTTCTAAGACACCTGCGCCCGAAGAAGAAAAGTTCTCTGTTTCTGTTATTATTGTTTCAACTTGCATCGTTACATTTTTTAAATCATTGCTAATTCTAGGCTTAATATTTAAAACTATGCCAACAGGTAAATATTCAATATCAGGTATTAATATTTCATCTCCAGAGTAAGAGGAGACAGGAAGCTTAGTAATAGGAATCTGTTGACCAATTTGAATTCTTGCCTGCCTTCCATCTAAAACTAATATAGATGGTCTTGATAGAATTTCTGCAGATTTTGCATTAATTAATGCTTTTAATTTTACTTGGAAAACATCATCTAATTGTGATGTAGTTAAATATCCGTATCCATCAGTAGTTGTCGTAGTAAATGAATCTTCAGAATAAATAATTGAAAGAGGAGTAGTTACACTACCATCAATACTTGGAGTTTGAATACTTAAATGATCTCCTTGATTAAGGTATTCAGTGTTTATACCCGTATCTGTTAGATCATCACTATTTATTTCAATAACTAAAGCCTCAATTAATATTTGTTTAGCTGGCACATCAAGTTGATTATATAAAATATCTAAAAAATTTGTATATAAACTAGGATTTTCAATATCGTAACATACTATAATCCTTTCAATAGGATCACTATCTACGGGATTATTCATAGAAGTTCCTGAAAGATATTGTGCAAAACCGTCTTCCTCCTCCTCATCATCAGAGCTTAGACTTGAAGATCTAGAATCAGGAATATCAACAATAAAAATGCCTCCTGCATCTTCTAAATAGAATTCATTTGGTTGAAGATTCTCTGTCCATTCATCATAAACATAAACATTTTCATGCTCAATTGTATAATAGCCAAGAGCTTTTAAAGTGGTAAGTGCTCTATTAGATGAAATATTACTTAGTTTTGAAATCTCACATTCATAGCCTTCATAAGTGAATGCTAGAGATGTAATAATATAAAAAAGAATATATTTTTTAATCATATTGTGTTGTTTGATTTATTTATTATAATAAAAAAGCCTCCTAAATATAGGAGGCTTTTTATCACATTACAAATTTATTTGAAATGATTTATTTTTTGCCGATTTTTACTTTAGCACCTTTTTTAGTTGCTTTATCTTTTGATGGAGCACCTTTTTTATCATCAATTTTTGGAGCAACTTTTTCTTTTTTAGCAGATCCTACATAGTCATCTAAAAATTTTAAAAGTTTTTCTTTCTCTTTAGTAGAAAGGCCTTTAAAGTTTTTAGATTTAGCTTTAGCTAAAACATCTAAGTCAGATTTTTTCAAAGTAATAGTTGGTTTTGATGCTTCTTCATAATCTACACCTTTAGCAACTAACCCTGTTGAAAAAAGACCAAGTAATAATGTAGCAATTATTAATTTTTTATTTAACATTGTTTTATCTCTCCTCTTTCGTTTATTAAAATAAGCTTATTTTATCAATCAATCTTCAACTAGCCTTGATTATTAATTAAATTTAATATCATTTATTTAATTCAAAATTGATTTACATCACAAAATTAAAAAAAATATAGCCTTATTTACAAGTAATATCGCTTTTTTTGTTACATATAGTAATAAAAATAGTTAATTATTACTTGTAGACAATGCATGATATTAATAAATTAGAGTTAATATTTCAAGAAATTTATATAAATACTGAGGAGAACTAATGAAAAAATATATTTTAATTTTATTATCATTGCTTGTTTATACATGTAGTGATGATGATCCAGCAGGACCAGTTGATGGTTGTATGGATATTGCGGCATGTAATTATGACGCATCAGCAACAATTGATTCGCTTGATAGCTGTACATTTCCAGCTGATGATGATACTAATTGTGATGGTACATGTGGGGGTGTAAACAATGCAGTTGTAGATTGTGCTGGTACATGTGCAGGTTCATTAACATTAGATCAATGTGGTGTATGTGATGGAGATGATACTTCATGTGAAGATTGTGCAGGAGTTCCAAATGGTACATCTGTAGATGATTGTGCTGGAACATGCGGTGGTAGTGCAGTAGAAGATTGTGCTGGTACATGTGAAGGTAGTGCAGTAGAAGATTGTGCTGGTACATGTGAAGGTAGTGCAGTAGAAGATTGCGCTGGTACATGTGATGGTGATGCAGTTGTTGGTGGATGTGATAATGCATGTGGATCAACAGCAGTAAATGATTGTGCTGGAACATGTGGTGGTAGTGCAGTAGAAGATTGCGCTGGTACATGTGAAGGTAGTGCAGTAGAAGATTGCGCTGGTACATGTGGTGGTGATGCAGTTGTTGGTGGATGTGATAATGCATGCGGGTCAACAGCGGTAGAAGATTGTGCTGGAACATGCGGTGGTTTAGCAACAATTGATGATTGTGGTGATTGTTGGAGTCCATATTGTTATGACCCAGTTACTCATATTCCAGATTACACTGTAACTGAAGCAACTTGCCTAACACCAAACGTATGGATTGGTTCAGGAGGAAATCCTTCAGACCCAACATGGAATGCTTCAATGGATTGTACTGGAACATGTGGTGGTACAGCTGTTTCAGATTGTGCTGGTACATGTGAAGGTAGTGCAGTAGAAGATTGTGCTGGTACATGTGAAGGTACAGCAGTAGAAGATTGTGCTGGTACATGTGGTGGTGATGCAGTTGTTGGTGGATGTGATAATACATGTGGATCAACAGCGGTAGAAGATTGTGCTGGTGTATGTGGTGGTGATGCAGTTGTTGGTGGATGTGATAATGCATGTGGATCAACAGCAGTAGAAGATTGTGCTGGTGTATGTGGTGGTGATGCAGATGTTGGTGGATGTGATAATGTTTGTGGATCAACAGCAGTAAATGATGATTGTGGTGTATGTGGTGGAGATAATTCATCATGTGCAGGTTGTGACGGTGTTGCAAACAGTGGTTTAGTTGATGATGACTGTGGTGTATGTGGTGGAGATGGTTCTTCATGTGTATCATTAGATTGTTCTGCTTTGCCAACTGATGTTAATGGTATCTGGATTGATGATTCAGGTGTTGTTTATTATAACTTTTTAGATGCTGTGGCAGGATTTCAGTTTACTGTAGTTGGAACAACAGTTTCTGGTACTGCAGGTGGTGCTGCAGAAGATGCAGGATTTACAGTTTCAGCTGGTAGTGCAACTGTATTAGGTTTCTCATTTACAGGAGCAACTGTTTCAGCTGGTTCTGGTACATTAACTACTTTAACTTTATCTGGTACTCCAACAGGTTTATCAGGTGTAGTTATGTCTGATTCGTTAGCTGGTAATATTACAGCTGAACAGACTTCAGATATATGTGATTAATAGTTATTAATAATATTAATAAAAAAGCCCCTGAATTTTATTTAGGGGTTTTTTTTTATAAAAAATATTTTATTAACCTTTTTGTTTGTTATGCATCTAATAATAAAAGGAGAATAAAAATGAATGCTATATTACTTGCTTTAAGTTTAATACTTTTGACTTCGTGTTCAACAACACATCATCACCATCATTATAATGATACTATTATAAAAGATCATAAAATAGTAAATCACCACTTCGTTGATTATGGTGATTATATTGAAGTTGTAGTTAAACATAAACCACATTTAACTAAACATGAAAAACAAAAATTAAGAAGATGGGCTAATATGCATTATAAACATCATAAAAAACGTATTCGATGTAAATTTATTATTGCTGGATAGTTTAAATGGTTTAAACTATTAAGTGAATAATATAAATCAATTAGTAAAAGATTTTCAAAATGGAGATCAAAAAAAGTTTGATGAAATAGTACTTCTTAATAAAGATTGGATGATTGATATGATTTACAATATGACTTATAATAAACAAGATTCAGAAGATATATCTCAAGATGTCTTTGTAAATTTGTTTTTTTCAATAAAAAAATTTAAAGGAAATTCATCATTTAGAACATGGGTTTATAGAATAGTAATTAATAAAGTTAATGATTATTATAGAAAATTAAAAATAAGAAATTTTTTTAATTTTGAGTTAAGTGAAATTGATGAATCAAAGATATATAAAGATAATGAAGATGCTATTTTTTTAAATTTTGATAAGCAATTGATGTTTCGCTCTATTGTTTCCCTTAAAGGGAAGCAAAGAACTGTCTTATTGTTAAGAATATATCAAAGTCACTCATTTAAAGAAATTTCAAAATTATTAAATATAAATGAAAATAATGCAAAAGTAATGTTCTTCCAGGCTAAAAAAACATTAATAAATAAATTGAGTAAACATGGAAAATAAAGAATACTTAGATAAAATACATAGTAAAATTAAAATAGTAAAAATTAAAAAAATATTTTCAACTTCAATTCCTATTATCTCTTTATTTGTAATAAGTTTTTTTTTATTTGATGATAAAATTAATGAAGATTTATTATTTGATAATTATTATGATTCATTTAGTGTTTATGAATGGGAGCTTAATCAAGAATTATCAGATATTGAAGTTTATGATTATTTGATTGAAACAACATGTATAGAAAATTATGATACGATTGAAAGTGAACAATTGTTAGAATGGATTGAAAAATTAAATTTAGGAGATAAAAATGGCTAACTATTTATTAATAATAATATTATCATTATCTGCGCTTTCAGCTCAGAAAAATGATCAAAGAAAAAATATGCGTTTAATGATGAAATGGAAATTAACAGAATATCTTGATTTAAATGAAAATCAAGCAGAATTTTTTTTCCCTAGAATGAATTCTCATGAAAAAGAAATGAAAATTATTAATAATGAAATTAAAAATCTAAAAGATGAATTAGATGAATATATATTATCTGGTTCATCAAGCAAAAGAAAAAATAATTCAGTATTAGAACAAATAAGAAGTTTAGAGCAAAATAAAGTTAATTTAAAATTTGATTATTTAAATTCTGTAGATGATATTTTAAATCCATCTCAAGTATCTAAATTATTGATTTTTGAAAATAAATTCAGAAGATCATTGCAGGATCAAATAAAAAGTAATATAGACCTAAATCAAAAAAATAAAAAATATAATTATTCTAGATAGAACTATTGTAATTATTATTTGTAATATATGAATCTATGAATAGAATCTTTTTCTTTATATTTTGTTTATTCTTTACTTTTGTTTTTTCAGAAATTGGAGCAAAAAAAATAGCTACTGGTTTTGATAAGCCTACTTATATTTGCTCTTTCCCAAATCATGATAACCATCATATCGTCCTTGAACAAAAAGGAACTATTAAAATCATTAAAAATAATCAAATATTAAGAACTTATTTTTTAGATATTAGAGATAGGGTTCATAAACCTTTATACCCTGCTGATGAAATGGGATTATTAGGTTTTGCTTTTGATCCTAATTATATTGAAAATAATTATATTTATGTTCATTATAATGATAAAGAAGATAATACGATTATTTCTAGATTTGAAGTTGCAGATGGCATTGCAAATAAATTATCAGAAAAAAATATACTAAAATTACAACAACCTTATATGAATCATAACGGTGGAACGATAACTTTTGGTAAGGATGGATATTTATATATAGGATTAGGAGATGGTGGTTCTGTAGGTGATCCAGAAAAAAGGGCTCAAGATTTAACAAATTTATTTGGTTCAATTTTAAGAATAGATGTTAATACAGATAGTAATTATTTAATTCCGAAAGATAATCCTTTTATTGATAATGATAATATGAAATCTGAAATTTGGTCTTATGGTTTAAGAAATCCATGGAGATTTTCATTTGATAAATTATCAGGAGATATGATTATTGGGGATGTAGGACAATATTTATGGGAAGAGATTAATTTTGAGTCATTCCCAAATAAAGGTGAAAAAAATTATGGATGGAATATTATGGAGGGTAATCATTGTTATCTTGAAAATTCTGAATGTAATTCAGATAATTTGATTATGCCAATATTTGAGTATCCAAATAATGCAAATTATGTAAAAGTATTATTTGGAATTGAACAACCTAATATGGATGGTTGTTCTATCACTGGTGGCTATGTATATAGAGGTGATATTCTAAAAAATATGTACGGTAAATATATTTTTGGTGATTATTGTACAGGCAAAATATGGAGTATAGTTGTTAGTGAAAATGGATTTAAGAATTTAATTAATCATACAGATAGTATTATGAAGAGTATAGGTAAAAAAGAATTTTATCTTTCTTCATTTGGGGAAAATAATGATGGTGAAATTTTTATTATTGATTATAATGGAACAATTTATCAACTTATAAATATATAGTGTAATGATTCTTTCATTTTTTATATTATTTTCTTTTATAATAGCAGAACCAAATTTTGAAAAACCCATTGAATCAATAGGTCCAGATCATATTAGTTTAATCGTACATGAAGACTTGATTAATGATTTCTTTATTAATTTAGGAAAAATTCAAGGTATTAATAATGCATTTGACTGGATTCTTAAAAATCCTAGAATTAACATTAGAAATGATAAAGCTGTTTTCAATGCAGAAATACAATTATATAATAATATTCTAAGTGTTACTAAAGATGTTATAGGGAAGGTAGATGTTTCTTATAATAAAGATGATAATTTAATTGTTATTCAAATTATTGATGCTGATGTTGTTATAGATATAGCAGGCTATGATATTGGAAAAATTGATATTGGGAAATATTTTTCAAAACCACTAAAATTAAATGGTCCACAAGCTGTATCTGAACATATTGAATTTGTTATGCCATCGGGTGAACAAAAGATAATTGATGTGGTAGTTAACTCGCATTCACTAGAATTAATTGATGGGGGTATAAAACTATCTACAAGTCTCGGGTTTAAAAGTATTGTTGAATAATTAGTTGATTTTAATAAATACTTCTTAATATAGTTTGATTTTTTGTAAAGTCAAAAAAACCATAATCTAAAGCACTTCCACCTTCACCAGCTAAGACCATATTTGATATTTTTGCTTCTTTAGAGTCATTAATATATTCAATATTTAATGAACATAATAAGTGCTCTCCTTTTGGTATATGTTTTCCTTCAAATGAAAAAGCAAGAATCATCTTATCATTATGAGAAGTATTAAATCCGTGAAGTTCAAGGTATCCTCCATCAATATTGATTAATTTTACTCCATCAAATTCAAACTGAATACCATAAATATCATTTGTAGATTCAATCCATATATCAAGCATATCATTATTTAAATCTAGCCAAATAATATTATCTTCTAGCGTATTTGGTTTTTGGAATTCAGGTTTTTCATGATTTAATATTCCCCCTAGTGTAATGATTCCTAATATGAGAATAGAAATAATTGATATAAAATTTGTATTTTTATTATTTTCCTTATTAATATCTTTATTTATATTCATATTGTAATATAAAAATTAAATATAATATTAACATTATGTAAAATTATTATGTATAATATTTTTTATTTTTTAATTTTAAGAGTTATTAAATCT
>Ga0066863_10001813_pt1 | contig 10534 bp, 9 predicted proteins | sample ETN02SmetaG_2_FD_65495 | JGI IMG/M metagenome (GOLD analysis project Ga0066863, IMG submission 65495) | Marine microbial and viral communities from oxygen minimum zone, Eastern Pacific Ocean - ETNP2014F10-02SV253 | ecosystem: Environmental > Aquatic > Marine > Oceanic ...
ACGGTATCAGCCGGTTTGTATATGTATGTAATCCAGGCCGGGGATTACAGAAAAACAAGGAAAATGGTTCTGCTGAAATAGAAGTTATCTTATATTAAAAAAGCCCCGCTTTAGCGGGGCTTTTTTATTTGGGGATACATGAATTATATAAAATGAGTGAAAAATCCCCAAAAAACTGCAATAAAGTAAAAATATATTAGTTCCTGTAAGGTTGGTTTTATAAATTAAGATATTAAGATAATAATATAAACATAAAACTAACTAACAGGAGTATGAAAATGATAAATAATAGAATATTCGCCGGCTTTTGTATTACTATCGTTTTTATAGTAATTCAAGGTTGCCCAAAGAAGCCGCCACCACCAACTCCAACAGATAATCAATGGCCAAAGAAGAAAGTAGAAACGGTGGTGGAAGACTTTGAGGACTACACTGGTGTATTAACTGAATTCAATTACATTGAAGAAACAGTTGAGTCTTCACCAAATGCAAAAAGCGTGACCAAGATCACATCAAATAACGAAAAAGATCTGGTGATCAGGGATCCCGATCATCACCCAAACAGTGATCTGGTCATTTACACCGAATACAGGACAGATGAAGATGGATCCAGAGGTACAAATTCTACGATATGGAACAAGAATCCTACAGCAAACGCGCGTGTGAAAGTTACTGAGGGATCATTCAGTAACAAGGAAGCTGTATTTAATGGTGATGGTAAAGCCATCGTATTTTCATCGGCCAGGTCAAATGTAAATGAGGGTATATGGCGAATTAAATCGGACGGACTCGGTGGTATCTTAAAACTAACTGAATTTGGTACCAGCCGATTGATGCATCCTACAATTGGTAAAGATGATCAGGTCGCATTTCATGCATTGGATCCAAGGTACAAAGCAGATTCCGATGCCGATGATGATGAAATAAGGCCCTTCATTTGGCTTATGGAAGCAGATGGATCAGTACCAACACAATTGCGATATGGACAAAAACCAAATTTTTCTCCAGATGGCAGCACTATTGTGTTTACAAGAATGGATGAGATTACAGAAAGATCACAAATGTTCACCATGACTACCAATGGTGGCAGAATAACACAGTTATCCTTCAATACGGACTATGATATTACGGATCCAGCCTGGCATCCCGACGGCGATTATATAACCTATGCATCAAATGAAGGTAATACCGATGATACAGACTCGTTAGGTAAAAGCAATGATTACAATATATGGATCATGGAAGTCGATGCTACTAATAAAACACAGTTGACTACAAATAAGTCTTATGATGATCAGCCTGTATTCAGTCCTGATGGGGATTATATTTATTTTAGAAGCAATAGAGGCGGTTTCTGGAATATATGGAGATTTGAGCCGATATTCTGATATAGTACAGGACATAGTTGTGCGATAGATGGGATATCTATCGCACAACTATGAATCAATGAGGTTTAGCTCTTTTCATTCCGAGTTTATTTGTTTTGCAACGTAAAATCATACTCATACCCTTATTTTTTATTTCAACTATATTTTCCGGGCAGGTCAATCCGAAACACATTTTTTCCCAAAATAAGAAACTTGTCGGTGAAATAGTCACAGATCATGGCTATGGCACTGGATTTTTATTTGGCCATGATGATGCAATCATTACTGCGAAACATTTGGTGGATGGCGTTTCAAGAATTTCAGTAATTCTTGAAGGGGAAAAATATAATGTTGACCAGGTATATTATTTTGAAAATAGTATTGACATCGCTATTCTCAAACTGGACCGCGATACAAAACCAATAAAAGTCAAATACAGGATTTCAAATGCAGGTGCACTTGACCCTGTACTGCTGATAGCTAATCCTTACGGGCTGGCCAGGACCGTTACCACAGGCTATATCAGTAATATAATAAATAAAAATGGGAATATATATTATATAGCTACCGCTGCGAGTTCACTTGGCAGCAGCGGCGGACCAGTATTTAATTATAATGGCGCCCTTGTTGGCGTACACACCGGAAACTATGGCGGTGTTCACCAAAGTATTATTTCAATGGATACGATTATCGGCAATATTGATGAAATAAGTTTAATGCCGACTTACAAATATTTTGGCAGGACAAGAAGAATTTTTAGTTCTTTGAAAAATGCAATTTATAAACCTGTCAATTACCTGAATACTGTATTAAATAAATAAAATAATAATGCATTTCTGATATGCAAAATCGAATAATTTTACTTTTATTAATTTATTTTTTATTTGTTTTCTCATGTGCACCTGTTCCAATTACACCAACAGAACATTCTGGCCCTATGCCTAAGATTACTGGTGAGTGTGTTTCTGGAGATTGTGATAATGGGCAGGGTACTTATATATGGTCTGATGGTGAAAGATATAAAGGAGAATGGAAATACGGGAAATTTTCGGGAAAAGGAATTTTTATTTATCGTGATGGCCATAAATATGTAGGACACTGGGAAGATGGTAAAAAACATGGGAAAGGTACAATGATAAATTCTGGAGGTAAAAAAATATTTTATGGAACGTATAAAACCAATGATCCATTTACTGGTAAAGCTGACTGGAGTTATAAATCGGGGGCTACTTATAAAGGCGATGTGGAAAATGGGAAAGCTAACGGCTTGGGTAGTTGGACAAACAATAATTATCATTACAATGGAGAATATAAAGATGACAGAAGATCAGGTTGGGGAATAGCAACATATGAAGATGGCTCAAATCATATAGGTTTATTTTATAATGGACGTTTTGTTGAAGAAAAACCTTTTAGCGTTGTTGTTAAATATTTGAAAAAAAAATATGGCTATTTCAATTATAAATAATCTTTCTTTTATTTAATTAGTGGATTTGTTTTATTGATCTTGAATTAGGTTAATATTTATTTGAAAAACGATGCTTTATTGTGATCCTGAAAATCCTTTATAGATATTTTTTTAATACTGGCTTTGGCATATCCTATTAATGTTACGATTTATTATAAAAGTAACTATGATCTCAACAATTATTTTTTCTCAAGGGCAGTCTAACAATGTTAGCGATTGGACTATCAATTTATATAAAAATAATGCCCCGGCTGTCACAATAGTTATATCAAAACGAAACGGTCAATTTATTGGCTATGGGTCAGGATTTAACGTTCATTCAAATGGTTTAGTCGTCACAAATTACCATGTAGTAGCTGGTTCAGATCAAGTAATTGTTCAGTTTAAAAGTGGCAATGAATATGATGTAGAATATTATGCATATGTGGATATAGAAAAGGATTTTGCTCTACTTAATATATCAGGAACTGATTTACCTGTTACAAAACTTGGGAATTCAAATAAAGTTAAAATTGGAAGTAAAGTTGCAGCTATAGGTAATCCAAAAGGAGCTTGGGGTACAATAACAGACGGTTTGGTTAGTCAAAAGAGAAATACAGGTTCATTTGATGTATTTCAAACAAATGTATTTATTGCTCCAGGGAGCAGTGGTGGGCCCTTGTTTAACAAAAACAATAAAATTATAGGTATTACAACAGCCGGTTTAGAAGAAGGTTTAGATATCAATTATGCTTTACCGATTAATTATGTTAGGGCAGCAATAAAATCATCAGGTTTAAGAACAGCGGAAACTGTTGGATTTGATATAGATAGGGATGCGGTTAAACAAATAATTAATGAAAAACAGAACACAAGTAGTAATTCATCTATGTGGCATAGGTGCATTGTCTGCATGGGATGGTATTTGATTTATCAAGTAATACATGGTTTATTAACGGATCAATTATGACCTGCCGGAAGATGCCCTGGTGAATATTACAATCTATGACATGGTGGGCCGGCAGGTAAAAACACTGATTAACAGTGAACAGACCGCTGGTTATAGGACTATTCGCTGGAATGGAACCAATTACCTGGGGCAAACGGTATCAGCCGGTTTGTATATGTATGTAATCCAGGCCGGGGCTTACAGGAAAACAAGGAAAATGGTGCTGCTGAAATAGAAGTTATCTTATATTAAAAAAGCCCCGCCTTTGAGCGGGGTTTTTTATTTGGGGATACATGAATTATATAAAATGAGTGAAAAATCCCCAAAAAAATGCAAAAAAGTGAAATTTTAATAGTTTCTGTAAGGTTCTTGTAAGATTATCTGTAAGGTTGGATTTGTATATTTACATTAATTATAGAATATAAATCCAAGACGTTTCTATGTATCAAGAAAAGGGTAGGCACCTATTTGCTTACCCTTTTTTATTCTTCCCAGGCTGGACAGACCAGGTCTTTATAATCGCACCAGTCGCAGTGGCGGCCTTTGGTTGGGTTAAATTCTCGGTTCCGGATGCCTGCCGCTACGTCTATGATTTTTTCTTTGGTCTCCCGGATCTGATCTGAGGTAAAAGAGTGACTCCGTATCGGTTTTTCTTCATCCCGCAGGAAGTAAAGGGCAGCGGATGCGGGCCGCCCGCCAATATCAGGATCTTCAAGCTGCTCCAGGTACATGGAATAGATGGCCAGCTGCAGGTTTGATTTGGCGGTGGAAAAGGTCTTACTGGTCTTATAATCCACAATATGGGTGCCGGATTCCGTCTGGTCAATGCGGTCGATGGCGCCGCGGATGGCAATGGAATCCATCTCAAAGGAGAATTTCTCTTCACGTTTGATGACCTTCGGCGGATCCTGGCTGATGCACTGGGTGTACCGCGCCAGCATTTCCTGGCCCTGTTCCTTGAACTTTTCTTCCCGGACAGCATAATCGAATTCACCTTCTTTCCATTCTTCATCCAGCAGGTGCAGGATCCGCTCCTGGGAAAGTTCCTTACCTGGAGCGTGAAACCGTTGCAGGACGCGGTGAATGATATTGCCGAATACCAGTTCCGGCTTGCTGGCCGTTTGCGGTATGCCGTCTAAACGTCCAAGGCGGAATTTAAGGGGGCAGGTTTCGTAGGTTTCAATGGCGCTGGCGGAAAGATTTATCTGTTCAGGTATTTCCGATTTGTATTCTTGGGACAGGTCACTTTGCAGTTCCTGTTCCCAGTCAGAATTGCCCAGGCTGATATGTTCGCCTTTTTCATGCTGTTTAATGAATGCCAGTGCGTCTGAGAACTGTTTTACCTGCACGTATTCTTCACGGGATAATGCTTTCTGTAAATACTGCTCGTATTTGATCTTTAAGGCTGAATAGGATTTGATGGGGGTTCCGGGGTCGGTCATGGGCTGGTCCTCCATTAGGGTTTCCGGGAGTTCTTTAATGAATTTTGATGTGGCTTTTTTCGGTGCCAGAATGTATAGTCTGTCCTGTGCGCGGGTTACAGCCACGTAAAACAGGCGTCGCTCTTCCTGGTAGTGGTGCTCCTTGGGGGTCAGGTCTGTTGCCTGTGTGTAGCGCAGCCATTCATCCGGCGGCCGGCTGACGCGCTTGTCTGCGGTGAAATTCAGGGGAAAACTGGCGCTGCGCTGAAAGGGCAGGAATACAACTGGGAATTCGGCGCCTTTTACGCCATGGACAGTGTTGAGGGTCACGCCTGCCGGGTCACGATACGCGGGCGGCGTCAGGGAAGGCAGACCACCTGATTTTAGAACTGCCTCCAGGTAGATATTAAAAGCGGTCAAACTGTCATTCTTTTTATTTCTGCGGGTGAAATTCTGGGCTCTTTTTAATAGATCGCCTATGTTGAGCAATTCAAAATGGTCATCCAGCGCATAGCGCTGAGCACGGGATTTTAATATGTCCATATTTTTACATATCTCCCAGATCATTTCCCCAGCCGACTTTTTTTGGGTGATGTTCCTGAATTCATTCACGGAATCCATAATATTTTTTACCTGCGGATATTGATCATGGATGTGTTGATTTCCAAAGATAAGGTCAAACCGGGGGGTGGTATCCCTGGTGTTGAACGCAGAGAATATTTTATGGGCAGCCTTATAACCGCAGTTCTGCTCAATTATTCGAAATAAAGCAGTGTCCTGGTAGGAACCGCCGCCTATGACCTGGCACCAGGCAATGAGGTCCCGGACCAGGGATACGCTGAAAAAACCCTGCCGGGGGGCCTGCACCGGAATACCCGCCTGGCGCAGGGCATTTACAACCCCGCGGCCCTGGGAATGGGTCCGGCACAGGATGGCCATATCACCATAGGAAATACCATCTGCTGACAACTGCTGTATCTCCCGGATCATAAATTCAACCTGTGCCTGCTTCTCGCCCCAGAAACGGATGGGATGGGGACCTTCCGGTTTTATCCTGGACTGCAGGGTCTTTTCCGTGCGGTCCAGGTTGTGCTCTATGGCACGGTTCGCCAGGTCCAGGATCGGCTGTGTGGAGCGAAAATTTTCATCCAGGGTAATTGGTTCGAATCCCGGATGAGAACCATAACGGTCCTTGAATGCCTGGATATTATAGGAGTTGGCACCGCGAAAACTGTAGATCACCTGGTCATCATCGCCAACAACGGTGATGAATTTTCGATCTCCTGCGATCAGGCCCATGACCTCATTCAAGGCAAAATTATTATCCTGGAATTCGTCTACTATGATGTGGCGGTATTGATCCTGAGCCTGTTTTCGAATATCTTTCTCAAATTCCAGCAGGTGATAGGCGCTTAGGATCATATCGCCGTAATCCACCAGGTTGTATTCTGCTTTCCATTGCTGGAACAAGGGGTAGATTCGCTGCAGGTCCTTTAACTGGTTTGCGATCTCTGCCGTGATGGGTCCCTCTTCGGTGCTGGGGGGAATTTCCATCACTTCCGGGTTGATCAGCTCATCCCGGGCGCGGTTGAAAAAGGGGATGAAACTATGGGTAACCGCCTTTTGCGGGTCCAGGGGAAATTCATCAGAAGCAAAAGGCCTTAACTCGTCAAACCGTTCCAAAAGCATGTGAATTGCTTCACTTTCGTCCAGCAGCTGCGGTGCAGAATCAGGGCCATATTCCTTGATCAAACGATAGCAGAATGAATGGAAGGTACATACTGTCATTCGCTGCGCCGCCTGGCCCACGCGCTTGATGATTCTTGACTGCAGTTCCCGGGCCGCTTTTTCCGTATAGGTGATGGCTAAAATATGCCTGGGGTCAACTTGATAATGTTCGATATGATAGACGATGCGGTTTTCCAGGGTAAATGTTTTTCCGGTACCGGCGCCGGCCAGTATCATGAGGGGCGCAGGAGGATGGGCGATGGCTTTTTGCTGTGCGGCATTCGGACGCAATGATTTTTCAGCTGAAGGCATAGGAAAAATTGGGGTTATTTCATGATAAATCTCTAATATTCATTAAAAAGTTTTTAACCTTTCCGGTCTTTCCACGTCCAACTATGCAAAATGACATGCCCAGTGACCATGAACTCATACGAAAATTCCAGAAAGGTGATCCAGACGCATTCGATGAAATTGTGCGGCGGCATCTGCCCAATGTTATGGGTTTTTTTATCAATATTACCCGGGATGAAATGGCTGCCGAGGACCTGGCGCAGGATGTATTTTATAAACTGTACAAACACCTTAAACGGTTTCGCTTCGAATCGGCGTTTACAACCTATCTATACCGCATCAACACCAATACAGCCAATAGCTGGATTACAAGGAATAAATGGAAGAACCTGCTCCACCTGGACCAGGCGCCGGACCGCGGTGAGGAAGATAACCGGCTTGAGCAGGAATGGACAAAAGAAGAATTATGGGCGGCCATCGAACGGTTGCCCAGGAAACAGCGGACCGTGGTTATGATGCGCGTTGCTCAGGAATTGCCCTACAGGGAAATTGCCCAGGTCACAGGCATGTCGGAAGGAACTGCCAAGGTTAATTTTCACCACGCCTTAAAAACATTAAAAAAATGGTTCTCCAATGATTGATTTTGAAGATAAACTGATGCAGTTGGGCAAGGTCGGTAAACAGGATACCGATCCGGATATTTTCCTGGCAGCATTCCACAGTTTGCGACGGGAACGGGAAAACGCCCAGTCCCGCATGAGATCAGGAATGGGTGCGGCCATGTTTATTTTCCTCCTGGGAATAATTACCACCATGCAATTGTCAAATCAAAGTCAAGATATCATGTATATGACCCAGTACAGTACTGAATCCAGTTTATTCGATACGGAATTATGGGATCTGGAAACGGATTTTTCGTCGGAGCAGCAATTAACGTACGTGGATGATATTACCCTTTTCCTGCTTGAGGAAGATGACTTTTGGGAAACGATGGACCTGATAAACGATATATACACAAACAATGAAACCAATAAAGAGGAAACACTATGAAAACACTATTTATCACCTGCGCTGTTGTGCTGAGCATCCCCTTTGCACAGGAACATGATATGATGGATGATATGATGGATCGGGATGAAATGGGCCATGATGACGGTGAACACCGCCAGCGGATGGAATCCATGATGATTTGGCGACTTACGGAAGAATTGGATCTGAAGACGGAACAGGCGGAGAAATTTTTCCCCAGGTTTCGCGAGCACCGTAAAAATCTGGATGAAATACGCGACCAGGAAAGAGAGATCGGAAAAACCTTAAGAAGAAAACTGAAGGATGAAAGCCTGAATAAGTCGGAAGTGACCACCGCTGTAAAAAAGATCACCAGCCTGCGTAAAAAACAGGCTGATGTGGAAGAAAAATTTATATTAGGAATGGATGATCTTCTGGATGTGGTGCAGATGACCAAACTGGGTATGTTCAAGCAGAAAATGATGAGGGAAATGGGAGGTGAAATGAGAAAACGCGGTAATGAAAAAAAGAAAATGAAAAAAATGAAAAAAATGAATCGTCAGCGTGGCGGCCACCGCAAACGCGGGTTTTGGTATTAAGGTAAATAACAACAATTAAACAGGAGTAGAAACATGAAACAACTCTATTTATTGCCATTATCTTTGTTGCTGATTTTTTCAGCCTGCGAAAATGCAGATAATGGTGTGCCGCTGGATGAAAGTGCACTGCTTGCCCTGCTGGATGCGGATGAGGCAGCAGGTATGGATGGGTTTGACTCAGGTGGAGACATGGATCTGGACCATGATGTAGGCCTGGAAATAGGCGGCGTGGGCCGTGTATTAAGCGATACACTGTCCTTCGGAGAAGGATACCGGATCCGGTACGGACGTCGTCTGATGGACCGGGATAGAACAGTTGAATTTGATGCAGGTGAAGACACGGCCATTGGCCTTGTGACCCACACGATTATAGGTGAATTCATTGCCAAGGCTATTGACACATCCAACCACGAGCAGATCGATTCCCTGAGTTTTACCAAGGAGTTCTCATCTATCTTCACAAGGAAAGTCCGGTTTGTAAAAGTGGATGACTCAAGCAACCCCGATGGTTACCGCTGGAAGATTGACGCGTTGACACCCATGATCGGCGGCTCTGGAGATAAGGTTTTCATTACAAATCTATCGTTCCATGCTCTCACGGACGGCCTTGAAGTGGGCGAACAGCTTTATTCTTTTACAGCGGATGACTTGGGCGACCTTTTTATAGACCGGGAATCGTTGCCCACGTTTACGGCATTCAGCGGGGTCGCTGCTTATGCAGATATAACCAACGCAGGACCGGAATACACGATGGAAAGTACGGGTGTTGGCGAATGGGTATTTCTGAATTACGGCCGAAACCGCTTCCAGAGAGGACGGAGGCATCTCCATGATACAGGAATGTTTTTTGATGAAACGATGAATGATAACACCCATTCCGGGGCAATGAGGACCCATGGACCGGGTCCTGAACAGGTAAGGGGTGTTTTTCGTACCTTTACTGAAGCAATTGACCTGGCCACCATGTTTGTCTCCGATGGTGGGTACAATACCAGTGTCTGGTCCATACCGTATCGTGTAGAAAGACCTTAAGTCAATTCCCTAGAAACAAAGAGAACCCTGTCATGATTATAATCAAATACTGGCAGGGTTTTTCTTTATAGATACAGTATAATTCCCGGTAAGTTATACCCTGTATTCTATGTTTTATCTGTATAAGAATTACCCTTATGGAAACCTATAATTTCAGTGCTGGCCCTGCTTGTTTACCCGAGCGGGTATTAGCTGCAGCCGGCGAAGCTGCAAAACAATTCCGGGATACGGGCATGAGCCTTATGGAAATGAGCCACCGCTCAAAACCTGTAGTTTCACTGTTCGAAGAAACCACAGAACGAATCACAGGACTACTGGCCATTCCTTCTAATTATCATGTACTCTGGCTCCAGGGCGGTGCCTCCACCCAGTTTTCCATGGTACCTCTCAATGTATTACCGGATGGCGGTTGCGCGGATTATATCAATACTGGAGCCTGGTCCACGAAAGCTATTGCGGAATGCAATAAAATCGGAAAAGCTAATGTGATTGGAAGTTCCAGGGAGAATACATACACATATATCCCAAAAGAATGTGTCCAGAATACAGAGTCATTATATTTACATATCACAAGTAATAATACAATATATGGTACTCAGTATAAAGTAATACCAGAAGTAGTAAACCGCGATGGATTCCTGGTTGCGGATATGTCATCGGATATTCTTTCAAAACCAATTGATGTTTCTCAA